>Ga0209535_1001089_pt1 | contig 18634 bp, 31 predicted proteins | sample LinPmetageLP28_FD_184041 | JGI IMG/M metagenome (GOLD analysis project Ga0209535, IMG submission 184041) | Marine viral communities from the Pacific Ocean - LP-28 (SPAdes) (version 2) | ecosystem: Environmental > Aquatic > Marine > Oceanic | place: Pacific Ocean | collected 2009-08-22
TCAGTGATAGACGCTGGTGGAACAGCACCAGGTGGTGGTTATGCAACAGATTATTATGGTGGTGGAAATGATACAGGTAGTAGTTACAATGCTGGGAGTGGTTACAATGCAACAGGTAAAGGTGGCCCTGCAGGTCAAGGAACTATAACAAATCCTTCAAACTATGGAACAGGTAGTGGTAATTTAGGCGATTATCAAATGCAACCTTCAACACCTACAACTCAAAAAGATTATGGACCTTACAGCGGCGGCGGTGGATCTGATAGTGGAAACAATAATAGTGGTGGTAAGATCGTTTGCACCATGATGAATGAGTCTTATGGCTTTGGATCTTTTAGAAATAAAATTTGGTTAAAACATTCAAAAGGTTTAGCACCTGAATATCAAAAAGGTTATCATAAAATATTCTTACCATTAATTAAAATGGCTAAAACAAATAAAGTAGTTAGAAAAATATTAGAACACATTGCAGTTCACAGAACTATAGACATACGTCAGGAATCAAGAGGCAAAACTCATTTATTAGGTAGAGTATATAGAAAAATATTAGAACCTATTTGTTATTTTGTAGGTAAGTATGTCTAAAAACACAGCCTTACAAAAAATAGAATCCCACGAAAAACTTTGTAGAATAATGCAAAAACAAACTCACGAAAAAATTAATAAATTAGAAGTTCAAATAGACAGAATTGAAAAGATATTATTAACATGTGCCGGTGCTTTACTTATAGGTATGGGTGGTGTTATTACAGCTTTAGTATTTAATACGTAATTTTTGGGAGGTTGGGCACTTAGATGCTGGGATTGATTATAGTGGGGGCTATGATCGCTATATCCATTCTCTAAAATCTTCATCCATAATTGCATTTGCAATATTAACTTTATTACGTAATGCTTTTACAATTCTTTCATCAATAGTATCTTGAGTCATTATATCAATGTAAGTCATTTTCTTTGTTTGGCCAATACGATCAATACGTGCTTCTGATTGTTGACGTTTCTCTAAATCATAACCGTTTGAGAAATAAACCATATTACTTCCTGCAGTTAATGTGATACCATATCCACCGGTATGAGTAGTCCCTACAAAAAATCTACACTTGTCATCTGTTTGAAATTTCTTTATATTAGTTGACCTTGTATCAGTATCTGTTGCACCATAATAATCTACAACAGAATCTTCACCATATACTTTTTTAATTTCTTTTATAATTCTTCTTACATCATGTGTGTAATGAGACCATATAATAGTTTTACCCTCAACGTTTTCTAATATGTTCATTAATTCACCAAGCCTACTACAAGGCAAATCTTTTATGGTACCATCATCCGCAGTGAAATGTCCACAAGTAATTTGATGGAGTCTCATTAATTGAGTCATAACTGTTGCTGAGGATTGCATTTTATTATCTAAAAAAGCTATTGCTTCTTTTTTCATTTGGTCATATACTTTTTTCTGCTCTTTTGTAAGCTCAACATAATGCTTGACATATGTTTTTTCAGGTAAATCTAAACAATCTTCTTTTAAAACTCTTTTAGAAAAAGGTTTTATTTTATCAGACAGTTCACCTAAATTTTGATAACCGACAACAATTTCTATTCTTCTACCATTAACTTCTATTTTTTTACAAACAGAATATCTAGCACGAAAAGTATAATAAGATTGATGATCCAATAACCAAGGATCTAAAAATTGACATTGACTATATAAATCTAAAGGAGACTTTGTTACAGGAGAACCTGTAAGTATTCTTCTATACTTAGCATGATCACTTAGTTTTAAAACATTTTTAGTTCTATTAGAAGTAGGTGTTTTAATAGTAGTAGACTCATCAATTGCAACCATTGCTTTATGGCAAGATAAAAATTTATATGCAAATTCTGAACCATTACCTGATGAAAATGATTCAACATTCATAATTAAAATATGTAAATCTGTTTCAGGTCTAAACAATGTATTTAGAATTTCTTTTTGTTTTTTAGATTTGTCAGAAGTTTTCCAAAGTACAACTTTTTTTGATATGTGATCAGGTAAGTGAACAGGAATTTCTGAGTCATACCAATTTTTATAAACACCTTTTGGTGCAATTAATAATAGACCATTTATTAAACCTTTGTCATATAATATAGCTGCATTATCTAATAATACTTTAGATTTACCTGTACCCATTTCCATAAAATAGGCAAAATTTTCTTTATCCCAAGATGTTTCTAACGCATCTAATTGATGACCGTAAGGTTTAGTTTTAAATTTATAGTTCATAATTTGCTTTTTCTTTCTAATAGTGTATATAATACGTAAAAGAATAAAAGTCAATGAATAAAGTTTATTTAGTACAAGACATTCCTGTCGACAAAGAAAGTGGTCAACCCAAATATAATATTATGGGTGCACAAAAATATGGTGAAATTACGGTAATGCTTCCTGCAAAAGCTCAAATGATTTTTTCTCCAGGTCCATTAATTTTTCAACTAAGAGACAAATTAAAAAACTTTAAAAATGATGATTATTTATTATTGTCTGGTGATCCTGCAATTATTGGAGTGACATGTTCTATTGTTTCTGATATGACTAACGGGAAATTTAAATTGTTAAAATGGGACCGACAAGAAAAAACTTATTATCCAATCGAGATAAATATTTTTCAAAACTAGTATTGACATTTGGATATTACTATCCTATATACATTTTATGAAAGAAAATATTATGGATATAAATTTAAGACAAGATGCGCCGGATCAAACAGATATTATTGATCCTAAAAAATTATCTGAAGAAGTAGAGAAGTTAAAATCTATTCAAGCTAATATAAAATTAAAAGAAGATCAAATCAAAGAATTAAAAGAGGATGAAAAACATTTTAGTTGTTTAATTATTCCAAAGTTAATGGAAGATATGAACTTAAAAAGTTTAAAACTTCAAGATGGTTCTGAACTTACAGTTAAAAAAGTTTATAGTGCTACTATGAAAGCTGATAAAAAAGCTGAGTGCATGAGATGGCTTCGAGAAAATGGCCTAGGTGATATTGTGAAAAATGAAATCACAGTTAACTTTGGTCAAGGCGAAGAAAACAAGGCAGCAGAATATGCTGATCTTGCAAAAGGTCACGGTTATGAACCTTCTCAAAAGGAAGCAGTTCATGCCGGGACTTTACGAGTAACCATGGAGGATTGGAAGAACAAAGGTAACGATGTTCCTGAAGATCTTTTTTGGAAGTTTGACGGAAGTCAGACTAAAATAAAAAATAAATAATAACGATTAAATAATAGGAGACATATATGAGTACAGAAAGTACAATCGTAAAAAAAGATAATGCAGGTGCATTATCTACAATCAACCTAAGAGATGATTCAGGTAGAGGAACTGAAGAACTAAGATCAGATGATGTATCAACACCGATCTTAAAAATTCTTCATCAATTATCACCTGAGTGTAACTCGAGAAATGCAAAATACGTTGATGGTGCAAAACCTGGAATGATCTATTCTGGTAGTTTTGGAAATTTAATTGATGGTGAGAAGGGACTAAATATAGTTGTTGCTCATACTCAAACTAGATTTCCAGAGTGGCAAGAAAGAGGAGACAGTGCGGCTGCTCCAGTAGGAACTCATTTAGATATACCTACAGATGCTACGGAAGAAAAGAATGGTAGATATAGATTGACTAATGGTAATTATGTAGAAAAAACTATGTATTTTTATGTAATAGCTATTGTTGGTAATGAGCTAAGAAAAGCTGTTATCGCCATGAGATCATCTAATTTAACTCCAGGAAGAGAGTTAAACAACTTGATTGCTAACTTGAGAATGGAAGATTCACAAGGTTCATTTCAACCCGCAGCTTACTCAGCAATATTCAACTTAAAAACAGTTGGAAAAAACTGGGGAGATAAAAGTTGGCATGTATACAAACCATCTGTAGTAAAAATGTTAGATGTATCTGATTCAAAAGATGCAGCTGCTTATACCATGGCTCAGAAACTTCAAAAGGAAGTTTCTAAAGGTTCTACAAAACCAGAGTATGACAAAGTTGAAAACAAAAATACTAAAGAAATTATATAGTTTCCCTTTAAGGGATGCTGGCCAAGCAAGAACGTTCCCGGGAGACTGGGGACGTTTTAAAGAAATAAATGGGACAGGAAAAAATGAAAGAATACATAAAATATTTTACAGGTTTAAAAAGAAATTATGGAGTTTGCAAAACTACTGAAGGTTTTGTAGATGGAGAAACAGGTAAGAAAAGATATCCACATGAGTGGTCTTCTATACCTGTAACTGAACAAGATTATTTAGATCATTTATCTGGTAGAAAATCTATTGGTATACAACCATGTACTGATGAAGCACAAGCAAGATTTGGCGCAATTGATGTGGATAAATATCCAATAGATAGAAAATTTTATTTAGATATCATACAAGAAAAAAAGCTTCCGATCATACCTGTCCTGTCGAAGAGTGGTGGATTACATTTATATGTGTTCACCACTGAATTTGTAAAAACAAAAGCAATAAGAGATTTTTTAGAACAGATTTTATTTCTATTTAAATTACCAATCAATACAGAAATATTTCCAAAGCAAACTTCTTTAGGTGAGAATGCTGATGGTGAGAAGACTAACGGTAATTTTATAAATTTACCTTACAATAGTCTTTCAAGAAAAGCATTACTTCCAAACGGTGAAGAAATGGAAATAGATATGTTTTTAAAAGTGGTTGAAGCAAATTTACAAACAGAAGCACAATTAAAAAATATACAGAAAAAAATTATAGAAGATGAATTATCTGGGGGTGGAGAAGAGTTTGTAGATGGTCCTCCATGTTTAGGAATACTAACTAAGAAATTAATGAAAGATGGTAGAGATAGATTTTTATATAACTATATGGTGTTTGCTAAAAAGAAATATCCTGATAAATGGCAAGACAAAGTTATAGAAGCTGCAAGAAATTATTTTGAGTTTGATAATAACTGGACAGATATACATGTTAATCAAAAAATTAAAAGTTGGAGTAAAGATACTAAAGGACATACTTGTAATGATCCATTATTAGCACCGGTGTGTGTAAAATCTGTATGTGTTAAAAGAAAGTTTGGAATTATATCAGATAATAAACCGGTATGGCCAGCATTAACTGCATTACAGAAATTAAATATAAAACCTATACCTGAATGGTATTTTACTGTTGAGAATGAAGCAGGACAAACAAAACAAGTTCATGCTAAAAATGTACACAGAATAGAAAGTCAAAAAGAACTAAGAGCATTATTAATGGAACAAGTCCATGTAGTACCGCCAACAATTAAAGCTAATGACTTTTATGAAATATTAAAAAATTTATTTGAAGCATCTAAAATAGAAATATTAGAACCTGCAGAAGGAACTAATCCTTCTGATGTATTAAAAGAACATATACATAGATATATAAATGATCCTGCAGCTAAGAAATATAATTCATTTAAAAGTGGTAGACCATTATTAGATGATGAGTATGCATATTTTTTATATAGTTCTTTCTATGATGATTTAAAAACATATGAATGGAAAGAATCTTCAGCGAAAACATCACTAATGATTAAAGCATTGTTTCCAAGTAAAAATCCAGAAGAGCAAGCTAAGTTTGATCATAGTAAAAAATTCCCTGGCAAAGATTCTGATAATAAACAATACCCACCATTAAAAACTTTAAGAATACCATTAAAGTATTTTGAAAAAGAAGAAGAAGTTAATGAACAAATAGAATTTGAAAGAGAAGACAATATTGTATGATTTATAAATACTATGGTCCACCAGGAACAGGTAAGACATTTAAATTAATTAGTAGGGCTAAAGCGTACGCAAGAGTTGGGACACCTTTACATAAAATAGGTTATTTTGCTTTTAGTAAAAAAGCAGCAGGTGTTGCAAAAGAAAGAATGCCAGCAGATACCAAACGTCTTCCTTATTTTCAAACCTTACATTCTTTTTGTTTTACATTTTTAAATTTAAACATGGAGGATATTATGCAACCTTACCACTATGAAAAATTTGGTAAGGAAATAAATGTTAAAGTAAAATATGCAGATAAATATAACAAAGAAGAGATAAGTTATTTAACCTGTGATAATCCTTATTTTCAATTGATACATAAAGCAGTAAATAAATGTATTGATGTTAGAGAAGAATATGAATTATGGGAACATGATACAAAAGAAGTATTGTGGCCAACTCTAAAATATATTAGTGACAATTTAATAAAATATAAAGAGGCTAAAAATTTATATGATTTTAATGATTTAGTAGACCTAACTATTAAAAACAAAGATAAAGAAAACTTTCCTACATTTAAAGCTGTATTTATTGATGAAGCACAAGATCTGTCACCCTTACAGTGGAAACTATTTGATGTCTTTAGAGAAAAATCTGAAGATATGTATTTAGCAGGAGATGATGACCAAGCTATATTTGTATGGGCCGGTGCTGATGTTGAAAGATTTATTAAAGAACCTGCTAAAGAAAGGGTCTTAAAGTACTCAAAACGTGTGTCTAGAACCGTCCAGGAGGAGTCTCAGAAGCCTATTGAGAAAATTATGGGGATAAGGAAGGAAAAAAATTATTTACCTAGAGATTTTGAGGGAGAGTCATTAACAATTGCTAATTTAAGCCAGATAGATTTGACCAAAGGTAAGTGGTTAATTTTAAGTAGAACTATATCTAGACAAATAAAGATAGCTGAAGAATTAAAAAAGAAAAATTTATTTTATGAAACTAACAAAGGCAAGAGCTTTGCAGTAACCATGTACAAAAATGCAATGCTATATGAAGATTGGGTCAGGCATCAGGAATTAGAAGATAAAGTTATAAAAGATATAAAAGAATATACAGGTGATGTCGAATGGAATCGAAATAAAAATTGGTTTGATGCATTTGTTGAAGCTGATGAAAAAGAAAAATTGTATATAAAAAATATGTTAGATAACGGAGAAAATTTAAATAAAACTGCAAGGATATGGTTATCTACCATACATGCAGCCAAAGGTGGAGAAGAAGATAATGTAATTTTATGTTTAGATATGGGGGATAAAATCCTTAAATCTATTAAACGTAGTCAAGAGAAACACGACGAAGAACATAGAGTCTGGTATGTAGGGACCACAAGAGCAAGAAATAACTTATATAAATTAAAAGCAAAAATAAAAAGAAAGGGATATCCACTATGAGAATAATAACTTCGGATATATTTATAACAATAACATTAACATTTTTTGTAATTAACATAATGGAGGTACTAAAATGACACATAAAGATATGTTTAACGATTCTTTTCCACAAGATAAACAAATTGGAGGATCACACTATAAGAAATTTCATATACAACCCTATGAATTTATTTCAAAAAATAATCTTTCATTCTTTCAAGGTAATGTAATTAAATATGTTTGCAGATATAAAAATAAAGCAGGTATACAAGATCTTGAAAAGATAATTCATTATTGTGAATTAGAAATTAAAACAATGAAAGACATGAAGAAAAAATGAAGAATAAAGATTTACAATTAAACATGTTTACAGGAGAAGTAGATGTTATTTCTCCTACTGAGAAAGGTGTAAAATATTGTAATAGTTGTAAAAAAGATTTACCTGTAGAAATGTTTGGTTTTTGGTGGTCAGCATCTTATGGAAAAGAAAAAAGAAATGGATCATGCAAAGAATGTATGAAAGTAAATAATGCACTAATTAAAAAATTAAAATTTAATGCACCTCCTAAACCCGATGAGTGTGATTGTTGTGGAATAACTATAAACGAATTAAAAAGAAGAGGAGATAATAGAGAATATGGTGGTTTTCAATTAGATCACGATCATGAAACAGGAACATTTAGAGGATGGATTGATCATTTATGTAATCAAGGTATTGGAAAACTTGGAGATAATTTAGAAGGTGTTTGTAGAGCTGCTCTTTATTTATCTAAAAATGATGTTAATGTAATAATAGAAATTTTAAATAAATTAAAAAAAAAATGATTATACCACAGACAGAATGGTTAGCACCAACAGAGTTTCCTGATTTAAGAAAATATAAGGAGATTGCTATTGATTTAGAAACACGTGATCCAGACTTAAAGAAACTGGGTTCAGGGTCCATAGTAGGTAATGGTGAAGTTGTAGGTATAGCTGTCGCTGTAGAAGGTTGGAAAGGTTATTATCCAATTGCTCACGAGATTGGTCCAAACTTAGAACGTAAAAAAGTTTTAGAATGGTTTACAAATGTTTGCGAATCGCCTGCTACAAAAATATTTCATAACGCAATGTATGACGTATCTTGGATACGTAATTTAGGTATAAAAATCAACGGTTTAATCGTAGATACTATGATTGCTGCATCTATAATAGATGAGAATAGATTTTCATATACTTTAAATACTATGTCTTGGTTATATTTAAACAAAGGTAAGAATGAAGCAAGATTAACAGAAGCTGCTAAGGAAAGAGGATTAGATGCGAAGGCTGAGATGTGGAGATTACCGGCTATGGAAGTTGGATCTTATGCAGAACAAGACGCAGAACTTACATTAGAACTCTGGCAAAAATTTAAGAAAATTATTATTGAAGATGATTTACAAAATGTATTTAATCTAGAGACTGATCTTTTTCCTTGCTTGGTCGATATGCGCTTCCTAGGGGTTCGGGTAGATGTCGAGAAAGCCAATCAATTGAAAACAGCACTGGCAATAAAAGAAGAAAACCTATTACAACAAATAAAAATAGAAACAGGAGTAGACATTCAGCTAATGGCGGCAAGAAGTATTGCTCCACTTTTTGATAAATTAAATTTACCTTATTCCAAAACTGAGAAATCAGATGAGCCATCATTTACTAAAAACTTTCTTGTTGCACATAAACATCCTGTAGTACGTATGATAGCAGAAGCTAGGAAAATAAACAAGGTTAGGACTACATTTATTGATTCTATTATTAAACATGAACACAAAGGTAGAATTCATGCTGATATAAATCAAATAAGATCAGATCAAGGTGGAACGGTTACAGGAAGATTCTCTTATTCTAATCCTAACTTACAACAAATTCCAGCAAGAGATCCAGATACAGGACCATTGATAAGAAGTTTATTTATACCTGAAGAAGGTTGTAAGTGGGGTACGTTTGACTACTCGCAACAGGAACCAAGGTTAGTTGCACACTATGCATTAAAATTTGAATTACCTTCTGTAAATGATATTGCAGATTCTTACGAGAATGATCCTTCAACAGACTTTCACAAGATTGTAGCTGAGATGGCAGATATTCCTAGATCCCAAGCTAAAACAATTAATTTAGGTTTGTTCTATGGTATGGGTAAAGGTAAGTTAATGAATGAATTAGATTTAACAAAAGATAAAGCTGATGACCTATTTAAAAAATATCATGGTAGAGCACCTTTTGTAAAACAGTTGATGAATAAAGTTATGAACGCTGCATTAGAGAGAGGTGAAATAAAAACATTACTTGGAAGACGTTGTAGATTTCCAAAATATGAACCTATACTTAGAGGTAATGATTGGGGTAGATATATACCACCTGAAGATGAAGAACGTATGAAAGAACTTCAAGATATGGGTCCTATATTAATGGATTTTGAAGGTAATGTAATTAAAGAAAAAGATGGAACACCTAAAAAAAATTATTGGCATAAAAATCCAACACGTAGAGCCTTTACTTATAAGGCTTTAAATAAATTAATTCAAGGTAGTGCTGCTGATATGACTAAAAAAGCCATGGTTAATCTGTATAAAGAAGGACATTTATCTCATATACAAATACACGATGAACTTGATTTTTCTATTGAATCAGAATCACAAGCTGCTAAAATAAAACAAATAATGGAACAATCTGTAGATTTAGAAGTTCCAAACAAAGTAGATTATGAGTCTGGACCTAACTGGGGAGAGATTAAATAATGGAGATAAAATGTTTGAAGAATACAAAAATAAGTTCATGGTATGGCAATTACATAATAGAACTGAAATTATAATAGCTGGAGTATCTTTTATACTTGGCGCAATAATATTTTAATTACATGAGTTTGAATGTATGTAAAATGTGCAAAATTGCACTTCGTAATTTAAAAGAATGTACAGTTGAAAACTGTGTACAAGGTTTAAATTCTTTAGTTTTAAAAAAAGAAATCAAGGTTAAAAAATCTTGGTGGCAAAAAATAATTAACTGGTTTAAATAAAATGATGGTAAAGTGTAAAACTTGTGGCCATGGGTGTCATTGCAGTGAAGATAAAATAGATTCAGAACACTACACACCATTAATGGATTTGTGTGAATGTAAAAAATGTCAACATGAAGTAAAAGAAATTGAATACGAGGAGTGTTTATCATGTCAATAGCAGAACTATTTAAGAAAAACTTTGTATTAGTACCTGTTATAGCATCCGTTCTTTTCGGGACGTTCACTGGCGTTAAATATATTGTTAATTTAACAGACACAATTAACGACAATCAAAATAGAATAATAAATCTTCAAAGAGATTTAACTACGGTTCAAGAAAAACTTTCTGATCAAAACACAAGATTAACTTCTGCAGAGTCTACTTGGCAAATGGCAGAAAATTTATACAGACAATTAGCAGATGAAGTTAGAGAACACAGCTACGATATAAAAGATTTAAATAGGTAATTAAATGGAAGGTCTCAGGATGGATTATAGATTTACTGCACTACTAATTATAATGTTTATATGTTTAACTTTGTTTGCAAAACCTGCATATCCAAAAAACGAATATTTAACTAATGGAACCAACTCATGTAGAACTGGTGAAGTCGATGTTAGAATCGAAACAGAAAACAGAGACAATGATTTCAGACATTATAATTATGATAATAATTATGACTCTGATAATGATAACGATCGTCTTAGTGTAACTTATAGACATTACATAGGCACAGCTTGCACAAAAGAATTTAGAAAAGTGCAGCAAGAAAACATGGAACTTAAACAACAATTAGAATTGATGAAGATGTGTGGTAGAGTTAACAGCAATCCTAGTCTTACACAAAATGAAAACTTTAGATTATTAGTATCAAAGTGTACTGGTGTAACTCCAGTTAAATTAGATAACAGACCAGCAGATGGCAAAAGTAAATGGGATGAATTAAAAGATAAATATAAAAAAGAAAACCCAAAACTTAAATTAATGGGTGATAAATTTTTAATATTACCGGTACCTAAACCATGAAAATTAGTGAAAATACATCTGTAAGCATGCCAGTCAAGAATATGTTAATGATCATCGCGGGTGTCGTAGCGGGTGTGTTTGCATACACCGAGATTACATCTAGACTAACATCATTAGAGACATCAAGAGAACTGTTTCAAAATGATTTACTTAAAAAAAGTGAACAAGTCCCTGTAGACCAAGAGCAACATTTTCTTTTAGAAGACCTTTATAAAACTGTAGAGAAGATGGAAGAAACTCAGGAAATGAATATGACTAACAAAGTTAATATAGAATTTTTAAAAAATCAATTAGATAAAGCATTAGCTGATATCGAACATTTAAAAGATAAGGTAAGAGCAAATGGAAACGGTCATCAGTAGCGTAGTAGCTCTTTGTATGTTTGTAGCAGGGGAGCTAAAAGAACATAGAATTCAACCTGCAATGAGTGACTGCCTCAAGGGAAAGAGGGTTGCGGAACGTACAGTAAATGATAACATTCAATACAAATGCGGAAAAGTAAAAGCAGAACTAGAAGAAAACATAGACGGATCTAAAGCTATTAAAAAAATTATAGAATGAACCTTTCCAGAAATTTTACACTTCAAGAACTGACCAAATCGGATACTGCTGTCCGTAAGGGCATAGATAATAATCCAAACTCAGATCAAATAGCAAAATTAAAATTACTTTGTGAAAATATTTTACAACCGGTTCGAGATCATTTCGGGCCTGTGGTTGTGACATCCGGCTATAGGTCTCCGGAATTATCAGTTGCAATTGGTAGTTCAGTTAACAGTCAGCACTGTGATGCAGAAGCCATAGATTTTGAATGTCCAGGAGTCGATAATGCTGAGCTCTGTGATTGGATCTATAAAAATTTAGATTATGATCAAATGATTTTAGAATACTATAAGCCAGGAGAACCTAATTCTGGATGGTGTCATTGCTCATATACCGTTGATAAACCTAGAAAACAGTTCCTACTTGCATATCGAGATGAAAATGGTACAACAAAATATAAACCAATACTTGGAAAGGCACAGGATTTAGTTTAAAAATTATGACAGTAAAAAAGAAAAAATTTATGGAAACAGTAATGCTCAGTAATAACATTGATACTGTAATGGGAACATGTTCTGAATGCGAAGAGGATACTGTATTAGTAGCTATTGTATCTGATTATTATAGATGTACTAATTGTGGTTATGATAACAGACAACATGTTAATGGTAAAATTAGTTATTTAAGATTAACTGAAGCTGATAAAACATATTTAAGAGCAGCAGCAAAATTAGATAATGGCAAAGAAATTTAAATAATGGATAAGAAAAAAATTTTAGAAAAACATAGTAAACATCATAGTGCAAAACATATGAAACAGATGAAAGCTGATATGAAAAAAGGTGATTCATTTACAAAAGCTCACAAGAAAGCTCTTAAAAAAGTTGGTAAATAGTGGCTAAGAAATTTAAAGAACATAACGAACGAGATAAGCCTAAAAAAAGAGGACCTCGACAACATAAAAAAACATTAAATAAGAACGAGAAACGTCAGAAACGGACTAAGCGTTACAAGGGCCAAGGTAAAGGCTAATAGATTCAGGCCTCAGGCTTCAGGGGTTGTTCTACTTTCTCACAAGAAAATCTAGGGTATAATTCCATAGTATTAATAATTTCAGTATTAAATAAATCACCATCAAATAATATACTATAAGATTCTCCTAACCCTTTTTGAACACATTCATAATGGGTATTATAAAATCTATCATAATCGTGCTTATCTACAGATGTTTCTGCGCATTGTTGCGACACGACTGAACATATGTATATTGTTAGAAAAAACTTCATTGACATCCTTGTAAAAAAATATAATAATCCTATATAATTATTTATAAATAATGAAAGGATATAATAATGACTGATATAAGTAAATATAAATCTGTTGCTCTCTCACATGAGGCGTGCAATAAATTAGACAAGATAAGAAAGATAATTGTTCCAGAAATACATGTTTCTAGAGCAAAAACATTAGATATACTAATCAATGAGAAAGTTAGAAAATTAAATGGCAAACTTAGACCAAAGAACGCTTAGTGAGTATGATACATTTGATCCTGTAAGAAACTTATGGAGAAATGTATTAGTAACTGCAATTTCGGATGCCATTAAAATTAAAGCTAACGTAATTAAATTTAGTGATTTTTATGGAAAAAGAAAATTTTACGAATTAGATTACGTAACTTTACCTAATCCTGATTTTGCAAAAGTATGCGAATTAGCAGAGTTAGATCACAATATCGTTAGAAAAAAAATAATAAAGACACTAGATAAAATGGAGGAAAATTATGACAGTGGAAATATGCCAACAATGCCATGGAAACGGTTATATCAAAGTAAAGGAATCAACAGAGAATCCAGTGGATGTCATACACCAGTGTCCGAGTTGTAATTCACAAGGAGAAATAATGAGTAAAACACTAATAGAAAAAACACTAATAGAAGAAACAAACAAGACGTTAAATATATTTGATGCTGAAAGAAGAGCATGGAGAGAAAGAAATAGAATTTCTTACGAACATGTTAGGAAACTAGAAGATCAAATTGATATGTTGGAGAAACAAAAGAAGTTTTTACAATCTAAATTAAAAGAGAAAGGAGTACCAGAAATTGAAATGGAATAAACGATTTAAATACCCTCAAACCATACGTGAAGCAATTGAAGGTGAACGACACTATCTAATCAGCAATGAGAAATTACCATCTGTTACGACCATATTGCAAGCAACACAGAGTGAAGAGAAGAAAGCAGTTCTTGAAAATTGGAAAAAAAGAGTGGGAGAGGATAATGCTGAGAACATAAAAAATACTGCAGCTAATCGTGGATCTATTATGCATAGGCTTATTGAATGTTATTTGCTGGACGAAAGGCATATGGATTTAACGGATTTAGGGCAGCAAGCTGATAAGATGGCCCAAATTATAATCAATGAAGGTTTGAAGGGCTATATGGACGAAATATGGGGTACTGAGATATGTTTACACTATCCAGGTCTCTATGCGGGTGCATCTGATTTAGCAGGTATATATGAAGGGCGAGAAAGTATAATGGATTTTAAACAATCGAACAAGCCTAAAAGAAGAGAATGGATTGAAGATTATTTTATACAACTTGCGGCATATGCAACAGCTCATAATCAAGTCTACGGCACTAAGATACAGTCTGGAACGATTCTAATGTGTACGAAAGATAATTATTTTCAAAAATTCACGGTGTCAGGGTCCGAGTTTCAGAAGTACATGTGGGAATGGTTAAAGCGTGTTGACCTATATTACGAAAAACGTAGTAAAATTACAGAAAATCATGAATAGTGTTGTAAATATGGCACACAATGTGGCAAGAATCAGGCACCAGGGATCAAGAATCATGCCTCAGGGATTACCCCTAATAGGTTTAAAACTTTTTATGAAAAAAATATTTTTCAAAAAAGATGAGAAATGTCTACTACCTTACTACCTGAACAACTTTTTGTTGATACTAAAGGCTTATTTAAGCAATTTTGGTAGTAAAACGTCTACTACCTGGCTACTACCTGCTACTACCAAGATAGTAAAATTCCCAATAAAGAAGAACTTTTCAAGTGAATTTATAAAGTGTATAAATACTTTAAAAAACTCTAAGGGAAAATTTCATGAAAAGAAAAAAATCAAAACATTTTAAGAAACCTTTGAAACCTATTCCAGTTGAAGCAGTTGGTCTACCCAACAGTGTGAGGATTGGTTATAAAGATGTTAGAATTAAATACGTTAGACCAGATTATAAGAAATGGCAGATGACAGATTGTTTTGGTGAGTATGATTATAGACAAAATATTATACAGGTACAACATGATCTATGTGGACAAGAAATAGCTAATACAATATTTCATGAAATTATGCATGCAGCAGTACAAGTGGCTGGATTAAACCAAGAGAAAGCACCATTAGAAAAAACAGAAGATGAAGAAGCTGTTGTTAATCAATTAACAAATGTAATGATGGGTGTATTTAGAGATAATGCTTGGATGGTTGATATGCTTAAAGATCAGTTAGAAAAAACTGATCATGATTGATCTGACAATTCTTGGTCCTCTTTTGGCTCTTGTCTTACTTTGTCTATTAATTCTTCATACTCAACACCTTCTAGGATGGGTGAGTAATCATCTATTATTTGTTTCATTCTTGATTCTAATTCTTCTGTTGATAAATCTTCAAGTTTCCCAGTTCTAATAATTTTCTGTTCAATATATAATCCTGCAGCCTTACCTCTAGCTACTTCTGCATTAACTGCAGCTGACCAGGCTTTCTTATCTCTAGCTTCATCTCTAAGTTTACCTAATTCTGATATGTGATTACCAAATGTAACTTCATATTGCTTTTGCCATTCTTCTCTTATCTCACCTATGTATTGGACCACAAGTGGATACATTTTTGGATTCTGTAATTTACTAGCTGCTTGTCTTGCTGAATCTTTTGCATAACCTGCTTCTATAGCGCACTGTGTTGCGTTCTTTCTACCTTGTTCAGATATTAAAAGATTTGCAAATTTGATTTGCTGTTCCGTTAGTTTCTTTGGTACTCCCATATTAATTTTCTATTATATTATTTGATTGTCTTTGAAAACTACCCTTACCTTTTTTAGGTTTAACTACTTGAGATTTAAATTTAGGAGTTCTTACTTCCTTAGCGATTGGATTGGAACCAAAGATTCTATTCCACCCTTCATCATAAGCTTTGTTTGATGGTCTTGATCTTCCATCGAATTTTTCTTTTGTCATAGTATTGCTATTTAACACAACAATGATATAAAAGCAACTATAGTTATGTTGAGCGGAAAAGCACTTAGACAGATATTAGATAAGATGATGGAGTCACCAGTTTCACAAGAAGCTAGAGTTCAGGTGTGTCTACCTGATGGACAATATTTTGATATTACTTCTTTACAATTAATGGAAAATAAAATATTAGGAGCCAGAGAATCACACCGACTTGTTTTTACAATCAAGCCTGAAACATGGAGAATGGGTAAAGTTTTAAAGAAACTTTAAAGCACCTGTTGCCTTGAAAATATCGTGAAACCAGAGACTAAATTTTATGGACAAGTTAAAAAATATTTTAAAGAGTTTTCGCTTATTAGACTGGAGAATCTTAGTCTTCCCGGTACTCCTGATCTATTGGTCTATAATAATAATCGGCACTTTTTCACTATAGAGTTAAAAGTTACAAAAACTAACAAGGTAACCTTCTCTCCACACCAAATAGCGTTCCACGTGAAACATCCTAAGAATACTTTTATCCTAGTCCAGGATGCCTGTCTCAAGGTCCCAAAACTTTATGAGGGAAAAGATATAAGAGAGCTTGTTGCTTGCGGCTTGAAGCTTGAGGCTTGCTGCTTGGGTTATGAATCTTGCTTCAGGTATTTAGAAGCGCTTGGTGCTTGAAGCTTGCTGCTTGAGGCTTGGAGCTTGATGCTTGTGGCTTGCTGCTTGAAGCTTGAGGCCCGGACCAGGTGCACGCTCTGGACGCCGTACGCGCTTCCCGTTTGCTAATGGCCTGATCCGTATATTCCCGCGGGAATTTTGTTTTAGTGTTTACCGTAAGATACATTTTTAATATCTTTGTTCCAGCATGCTCTACAATCTAAACATTTATTGCCTTGCTTGCCTGAAGGGCAAGTCTCGGACCCATCAGTCACCACGCTTGAGCTATGGGACCAGGCGTTACCAGCTGACCCATCGATACGGGCAGCGGATAGTCTAATGATCATATTGTCCGGAACATCTTCAGGAGCTGGCAGGTATGGCCGCTCTTGTGTGGGCATCCAGTGCTTAGTGTCCGGCGTTTGTCTTGCAACTTCTAAGATCTTATTCATATGCTCAACTGATTGAACGTCGCCGGCGTCATGCCACCTGAACCACTTCATGCGTTTAATTTGTGCAACCATAGCTTCAACCCATAACGGGTTTTTGATAGCGTCCAGTCTACGGTATTGTGCAGCTTTAATAGCTGGATACCTGACGTAATTATTTTTCTTAGCGTAACAATAAAAACAAGGTGACTTTGGATTATTCCAAAGCTTGGACCCGGTTTGGCATTCCCATGCCGGCAGGCTGTAGCTCTTGCCTGGCATTTTACTTGTACCAGTCAATGAGTCTGTAATTTTTACGGCGTCTTTTACTAACATAATTTATTCCTTTCTATTTATATCCTATACTATCCTATTATACTTTACTTGTCAAGCTTGCTGCTTGGAGCTTGCCGCTTGAAGCTTGGCCCCTTCTTTAGAATGCATCTTATAATCATTCTAAAGTGGCTCCTGGTAGGTCTCACCCAGGATTATTCCTAACGCATGTCGCGCATAGCGTCCAAGACCAATGGGCCACAATTTATTCATATACCAGCAACGCTCACTGATCAGGTGACTCAGCGTTACTGGTCCAAGTATCGACGCTACCTCGCGGATCACAGCTTAGGTCCAGGGAAATGCCATAGGCAAGATATGTACCCCTAACTTGGTATCATTAGCAGGACCAACAGCATTAACCAGAAATTGCTATAGCATCTGGAGCTGTTACCGCCTATTGGTCCAGCAAATGATCAGTCAACAATGACTGATCCCAGAACAGTAGTAGTGAGGGTGGCAAACTACCCAGACCATCTCACTAATACGTTTAGTTAGACGCCTACTGTTCAGGGATCAGGCCAGGTTGTACATGATATTTCCTGGCGTTAATCCTACTTGCTTTTTCTGGTGCAAGTCCCATACTAATTTGAGTTTTTTAATTCCGTATATTAGCAAAAGGGAATATCTCCTATATAATCCTATTGACATATATTGTCAAGTGGTTTATAAAATAAATATGCAAAATAAAAATAATAACCAGAAAGGTATAATGACTAAAATAAGAATGAATACAGAACTACGAAATAAGTTGTTCAATAAAATAAAACACACCTTTGAGAATGAGGACACGCAAGAACGTGAGGCATTTCTTCAAGCAAGAGAGAGTGTAGATCATCACTATAAATATGCAAGTGAACTTGCAAAGTTAGTTGTAGAGAGATCATATCCAACAGATGATGTTGCAACACTCCGAACTTTTAAAAAGAAATATGGAAGTCCTTGTGATGTTGTAGCAAAAGATAAATGCTTTTACTTTTCACACAATGAGGGTGTTGATGACGAGGGCGAACCAACAGAAACTAAATCACATTTTGATTTTGGTTTGTTTGGTAATCTAAATGGTAGTGAGTATAGTAGTGATGAGGGCAAAAAGTTTGCAGTTGCATATTTTAGAGAAGATTTAAAAGCTATGGATTGCAACCCAGATATCTATGCTCAACAATCCGAGAACAAAGATAACCCACACAAAACAAAACATGTTGAAGAATGTATG
>Ga0209535_1001091_pt1 | contig 18618 bp, 17 predicted proteins | sample LinPmetageLP28_FD_184041 | JGI IMG/M metagenome (GOLD analysis project Ga0209535, IMG submission 184041) | Marine viral communities from the Pacific Ocean - LP-28 (SPAdes) (version 2) | ecosystem: Environmental > Aquatic > Marine > Oceanic | place: Pacific Ocean | collected 2009-08-22
GAGACGGAGCGGACTTGTCCGTCTATCTAATTCCTACTCAATTGACGCGCAGGTTCGCTCTAATTTCTTTGTCAGTTCGTGTTAAGTCTTTTATTGTTATAAGAAAGAATCTGAATTAAAATCTACTTGGCGTTTTGCTTGATTAGGCATTGGATACAGTGTGTATTTAGAGTCTCCTTACCACATCCCTTACACCTGTTCTTCTGTGCAAACATCCCTATCTTCCTATCATCTACTTTAGCCTTGTTCTTACCCCAATCTGTCGGTTGGTATTGCCAAGAGGTCTCTTCTTCATCGTCAGTATCGTCCAACAGAGTGCCTATGATACTCTTGCCCGGCTCGATAGGGTCTTCATCCATATCCCCATAGGTCTGCTCGTAGTCTGTGTAGTATTCGAGATTAGTAATCTTCTCACCAAACTCAGTGAATGCATTCCGGAACACATTGAATGGATGGAATACTGGGTCTTGTCTATTCACACCGTTCTTGATATCCTCAGCTCCGTTCTTCTCAGGATTAGGGTTCTCTTCGTCCTGTTCGACTGCACCCTGAGGCATCATCACCAGCTTACACTTTGTCTTACGAGTCTTCTTCTTCTTGCCGTCTTTCTCTACATAGACTTGTTTATCACTCGACTCCAACTCCATACCCCACAGGTCTTTAATCATATTCTCGAAGATTGCCTTTATACCCTTTGGAGTATCCTTAATCTTGTTAGCAGGTCGAATCTTATGATTGGATAGTAAGTTGTTGATAGAGGGAACAAGGTTGATATCGTTGCACCACTCTTTCATCTCAGGCTTACCGAGTTCGTCCAACCAAAACTCACGATTAACACACTGATAGATTGGCTCACCATCAGCAAGTAATTTAGTTTGAATAAAGAACTTGCTAATCAGTTGGCTCAGCTTCAAGTTTGATGACCGAAGTTCCATTGGCTTCTCTTCGTCTCGTGTGAATAGTTCAGTCTTGTCGAATGTATCCCAAGCCTGTTTAGTGTCTTCCCAATTCTTCATAAACTCTCTGATGTTCCTGAAGTTTCTTCTCATCTGTGGATTAGAGTAATAGTTATCGAAGAACTTCCGCAAGGTCTCAGGTGAGGAACTGGGGTTGATGTGTTCCAATCCAAACTTCATCTTGATATACTTACCCCACTCTTCATCCGATAGGAACTCCTTGTCAGAAGAAGTATCTTGGACTCTCTCATCCAACTCTTGGAACTCCTCCATCGAAAGACGCTGGATGTCTTCATAAACAAAGACTGTCTCAATACCAGCCAAGTCTAAGGCATCTTCAGACTCTGATTCAATCAGCCGGATATTCTCACACTTCAAGTATCTCTCAAGTAATTTCTTGCAGAGTATCCGTGATATATTGACTTCGATTTTATTATGAATGAAGATAGGATACACCCACGCTGTCTCAGGCTCTGACTTCAAACAATTCACATCATCGCCGTAAAGTAGTTGCTTGAAGTGAGAGTAGTATTCTTCACACTCACTCTTGACCATCGGCATCGATGAACTCTCGTGTCCCCGCCACAAGTCATTCACACAGACATACACATTCTTGGAAGCAAAGTTTCGAACTCGACGATGGGCTTGGATAGTATCTCGGATATGACAAGACCCCTTATTCACACAGTAGATAAATAGGTCGTCGAATATCCAATTAGGATTAGTGTAGGATATACCGGCAGTAATCGTAGGAGTATAGATAAGACACTGAACACCCGACCACAGAGTATCCACATCCGCATTCGGGGGCAACTTGTTCTTCTCGTTAGAGTTGTGAAGTATGTATGATATACCCTCTGTCTTCAGCATCTCTTCAATCGCCTCACTGTGAGTCTTTCCACCCATCACGACCACACACCGCCTACCGTCTTGAAGCTGTTTCTTTAGTCTCGCGTTGAACTGCTGTTTGCATCCCTTTCCGTTGAACATAGTAGCAAAGCGTGGCTCAAACTGAAACTCGTTCTTTAAGTAGAAACAGTCTTCTCTTTTTTTTTCTGTAATCATCCGTATCATATCGAATGAGCGAGTCGTCAAGTAAGCGTCCATAACAACCACCTTCGAAGAGTATTTAATAACAGAGTGCATAGCAGTAATATTACCGACAGGGTTGTTCTTCTGAATCATACCACCGGTAAGATTATCACAGATACTCTCACTCTCGTCAATCACCACCAAGTCATAAGCATTCCTTAGATAGTGTGCGGACTCGACCGAACAGATAATCCTACTCTTGTCCTTGATGTTCTCTCTTGGTGAGACTTCATCATAATTCACGAACCCATACTCTCCGAACTCTGAACTCATAGAAGAAGCAAAAGCTCTCTTGCACGACAAGTAGCAAACACTCTTGTATCTGTTGCCCTCGAATATCTGCTTGAACGAGTAAGACTTGCCTGTCCCCATAGGAGACTTGATGAAGACTACCTTATTCTTGTCGAGGCACTTCTCAAGACTGAAGTGTTCGTGTTCGATATACTTGCTATTGATGACCTGAGACTGAACTGGGAAAGTCTCTTTATCGTTGAATAGCTGGTCGAGTATATCGTTGTATCCACCCCCGATACGAGGGTTATACATCAGAGCCAACTTGTAAAGAAGACCCCACTTGAAACCATAGTCTGTTCGGTTCTTGAGCCACAAAGCCTTCTCTTTCTCTTTGCTTAGATTACTGGTATTCAACCAGTCCCAGTAAATCTCGAACCCTTCATCGCTGTTCTCTGTGATACGAGAGAGACAGTATCCCATCGCAGACTTGACCTTGCGACCACAACCCTGTCCGCAAGAACACTCCGCAGTAGGATTAGGAACACTCTTCACATAGTATTTAAGAGAGTCCATACCATTACCCATCGGCTTCTTTTCTTGAGACATCGGGGACTTGAAGTCCTCACCAATCTTGTCTCTCAAAGACTGCAGTATCATACCCTCTTCCCAATTGACTTCGATTCGCTTGCCCTTCGCAGACGGACAAGTAATCTTTTGAATCTTCTGCTCCGGCGCAGGTAAGTGTGAAACTTGATACATCCTACCTGCCCCATATGAGTGAGATAGTAAGAAGTCTTCCAACCGACAAGCTCCTTCCGGAACTTGTGTAATGGTTGTATTAGACTTTGCTTTAGTCTGAAAAGGCAACTTGAATACCTGTTGAGACTTATACACTGCGAAGTCAAGTATCTCTTTAGCGTTCTCGCCCTTGCGAAGAACTCTGTATTTATCGTTTGAATACACCTGCCGTTTGATATATCCAACGGCTTTCTTCATATCCGCAAAGTCCTTGAAGTGAATATTATTCACCACGATATGAATGGACTTCTTCACCTGTCCATCTTTAGTCAGACCCTGACCGGAACAGACTGCAAGGTCGCTCTCTTCAATCGGGACACCCAAGTCTATCTCGAATAGTAAATCTTTGACACTCGAAAGTATAGTATCAGTCAAGTCGTTAGACTCTACATAGTAATCGATATCAAAGTATAACTTTCTTGGCTCGGTCTCACCAATGACCTCAAGAAAGTGTTTGTCCTGTCCCCAAGCCAACGCTCGTATCTCTGCGAGTGTAAGACACCCGTAGTATCGATACAGCGCTCTCTTGTTTGAAGACAGAGACTGTGCCTCAATCACGAACTCTCCATCCTTGCGATGCTTGAAAGCTTCTTTGGACGGTGGATTATACTTCTCACCTTTAGCAAGAAGTGTCTTCTCACTGACCGAAGTGTGATAGAAGGTCTTTCCATAGAGTGTGGTTGTTCTCACATTACTCATATCTGATGATATAGCGTGAGAAGATTTTAAATCACTTTTTTCTTGTTTTATTGCGGGCGGGGAAGGGGGACTAATTCTCGGCACGGTATGGTCGGCGGAGCACATCTACTCTATATAATACCTGAGGTCGATTTTGCCATACCCAAAAAAATATGCTGACTTTGACTGAACAGAGGTAGGTAAAAATGATTTTCCCCTACCTTTCCTATACAACGCTAACCCCAAAGTAGCGAAATTGCTGACAAATCTATTTTTTTTTTCTAATTAAAAATATATATGGTTGAAAAAACTACGATAGGTAAAGGCACTAAAAAAGAAAGGAAAGTCCCAAAAAGGTATGTTCCAAAAGGTTTAACCAAGTCAGATAAAAAAAAGCAGGAGAAGTCCATTCTCGAAGGCAAGGCTCGACCCAAAGTCGAATCCTTCAAGTCCCAGCGTAGCTCTCACGCAGAGAAGTTCGAAAAAAAATATGGAAAAAAAATTAGTAATCTTTCTTTTGTTAGTAAAAATATTATCAGCCGGGCTGGGATAGACAAGATATTAGCAAAGGGCAGAGGTGCATACTATTCGAGTGGGTCGAGACCCAACCAAACCGCTCAGAGCTGGGCGTTGGCGAGGCTCGCCAGTGTGATTATGGGTGGGAATGCGCGAAAGGTAGATAAAAGTGTGTGGGACAAATATAAAAAATAAAATCTTTAATAAATATATACAGATGCCGACAGAAGATATTTTCGATAAAGAGATAGATAAAGTAGTAGAAAAGAAACCCAAGCGTAAATTAACAGAGAAGCAGTTAGAGAACCTTGCCAAAGGTCGTGAGAAGATGCGACTTAAGAGAGAAGCTGAGAAACTAAAGAAAGTGAAGACAGATACTAAAGTATCAGACAAGGGTGCTAAAGAACATCAGAAAGAGAAAAAAAATAATCTCAAGACTAAAAGAAAAACACTCAAAGAAATAAACAAAGAAAAACAGCAACAGATATTAGCAAAGTTAGAGAAAAAAGAAAAGCAACAAACAGCAAAAAGAGAACACAGAGAAAAACTATTCCACACTCTAAAACTGAAGTGCTTAGAAAATGCAAAGTCGGTAAAAGAATACAAAGAGATTGAAGAGGCTTTGGACGGAATCGACGAGGATACACTACACGACGACGAGAAACTGAAGTCATATGCTAAACAAGTAATGAAGCCTTATATCCTTTCTCCAACAGATGATGAGGATGAGTCATTCTGAATAATAGAGCAAACTTGTCTGTCTATTAAGTAGGTAATTGATAGCCGGACAAGTCCGCTCCACCGCTGCCTCAACTAAGAACAAACCTTTTTTAATATATCCCTAATTAGTGAGAGTATCACATCCAGTATGGTATAGATTCTTTTAAGCATTGTATTCAATCTCTCGAACCTACTAAAGGTAATTTCTTCTAAGTGGTCGAATCTCTCCGAGTCTAAGTAATTAGGCATTATATATTATCTTGGTATATTTTAAATAGATATGTCTAAACCCAGCAAAGACTTAACAATCTACCCAATTAAGATAGACGACGATAAGCTGAATAATGGGGGAGATGGGAACAACTACCCCCTTAACAACCCAGTCCATCTACACCTCATCGTGGGCAGAGTAAAAGCCGGAAAAAGCCTTTTGATGAATAACCTTTATCTTTCAGAAAGGTTCTTTGGAAAAGACTACAAGACCAAGATACTCATTAGTTCTACCGCTCATAACGATGCGATTAACAAGTATATGCTCGAAGACTTTGACTTCGTCTTCACTGACTACAGTGATGACTTACTACAAGAGATACTCGATATCATAAAGGCTGACGAAGGGGACGGAAGGTTCTTAATTATTTTTGATGATATTATTAATAGTTCCCAGTCATTCAAGAGAGCTGGGAAAGTAGATTTGCTTACTCAGATAATCACTACTTACCGACACATCGGGAACGGAGAGTTTGAAGGTAAGTTAGCCATCGCGATTGCAGTTCAGTATTTCAAACACTTGTCCCCAATCGCGAGAAACAACTGTAGTGGGTATTACATTATGGGACACTTCCCACAGAGTGAAGTAAAGAAGATGGGAGAAGCCCTTTCGATTTTCGGTCGGGACGACAAGGGGTTTATGGATATCTACAACGCAAGTCGGAAAGAAAAGTATGACTTTCTCTACCTTTCTATCGAACATATGGAAGCAAGAAGAAACCACGATGAACTCCTTTGGGGTGATACGGAGGGCTTCCAGTTTGACCGGAGTTCAGCCAAGTCCCCAATTGAATCAGACAATGTAGAAAATACGGAAAAAAATAATGTTAATAAATAATATATGTCTTATTTCGATTCGCTATCCCAATTTCAGCAAGCTCAAGAACAGATACAGGAACACACTAAATCAATAGAACAAGAACAGTTGAACTCGAAGGCTCAAGACCTTCAGAGTAGATACGACTACCACGAGAAACAGTTAAACGATGTAGCTGGTTTCACCACCGGAATCGGCGCAGGTATTCACGGAGCAAGACGCTCTTACCTTAAAGTAAAGTCAGGTTTCCAAAACCTTCAAGATAAGGCTACAGAACTAAAAAATAAAGTTCAGGGAAATCCCGACTCTGAGAATATCGGAGAAGATAAGGAAGGTGCTGGTGATTCACATAACAATGTAGCCAACGGTCAGGAGAGTGATAAGCCAGTCGATAATAACACTAAAGACGCAAACCAGCAAGACTTGGAAGACAGAGTTGCAGACACTGATGACAAGACAGGTGCTAATAACCAAGTTAAGGATGAGAAAGACCCAAACCAACCTGACCCAGCAGCCGAGCCGAAAGAAGCCCCCGCAGAACCACAAGCCCCAGCTCAACAGCCTCCGGCGGCTAACCAAGAAAATAAAGCTTCTTTAGATGAACCTGAGGAAGTAGGAGAGAGACCCCAAACAGAAGGGCAGTCTTACTTACAAGATGCTGTCGCACCTGAAGGACACCAAGCCCCAAATCCAGCCCCATCTGAGGCGGATGCCCCAGCACCAGTCGGCGAACCCAGTGCCGGCTCGAACGGAGCTGAGGCTATATCCGACGCTGCCAAGAATAATCTATCAGATGTAGCCAACGGAGTTAAAGCCAACTTGGGCGGAGACGCAGAGAATAGTGCTACAGATAGTCTCTTAAGCGGAGCTACTGATTTAACAGAGAAGGTCTTACCCAAAGTAGCACAAGGTGTCTCTGAAGGTGTATCGGCGGGTCTCGAAACCGCTGGCGCTGTCGCAGACTTTCTCGGACCCGTCGGAGAGATAATCGGTGCTGGAATAGGTTTAGGTAGTTTCTTTCACGACTTGTTCGCAAAGAAGAAGTTAGATGCTCAACAAGATGCAATCGAAGACTCACCCACCGCGACTGCCGGACGAAGTGGAATCGATACTACTTCCATAGCTCAAGCAGGGGTCAAGTCCAATGTAGTTGGAACTCTTGTCTAAAGCATTTCACTTTCGTGAATAATTCTTTTCTTTTTTCTAATACTTTTTTCTAAAAAACTCTCAAAGTGTTCTAACCTTTTGATAGTTCTTTCTAATACTTTCATCAGTTCGACTTGCTCTGCTATCTTCTCTTCTTGTTCTTTGATTACCTTTCTATTATTACATATACAAGTGTTTCCGTTAAAACACGAACCGAATATTTTCATTACTATTATTTTCTTAGATATTATTATAATATGTATGGAAATAGTAAAGCACCCAAGAAAACCCCCGCCGTTGCCAAGAGAAAGGCTAAAGACGACCCAAGCGGGTCTGCCGAAAAGTCCATCAGAGGATTTAGAAAAATGACTGATAAAGAAAAAAAATTACTTGCTAAACACTACGAAAAGAACCCACACGATAAGTCCCAAAAGGCTCGGATGAACAGTGCAGTTATGAAGAGAATGACCCCAATTAAGTCTATGAAGGGCTTGGAAAAGCTACACAAGGAAACCTTTGGAGGAAAATAGAGCAAACCTGCTTGTCTATTGATTACCTACTTGATAGACGGACAAGTCCGCTCCAATGCTTCGCAGAATAAAACAATTATAAAAAAATATATTGATAATATATAAATGAATGTTAATTTAATTTCCCCAGCAAACAACGGCAACAAATACACTATCAGATTTAAGGAGGATATAATCATTCCTAAAAACTCCACCGTGCAACTAAACTCTGCTACTCTCAGTAGAAGTGGGGATATTCGAGTCTTTGATGATTCACAGGTCGTATTCACTTCTTGGACTGGCAACAGACTTGCGAGAGGCTATGAGTCAGTCTATTCAGACAACTTACCCAAGTTCCAAAGTGATGGAATTACTTACAACGATGTTTCTTTTGTTTTAGATATTCCTGCCGGAATCTACACTTATGATAGGCTCTTTGTTCGTATCGCTAATCAGATTAAGCAAAAAATTAACTCGGAAGCCCCTAACCTAAAAGAGATATACCAAGCGATTACTTTAGATAAACTAAAGAATCCTAATAATACTGAAGCTAACTTCACGATGGGTTTTATGAAGAAGAACCACACTGTCGATGACTTCGTCGAAGGGGACAACCACTTGAACTCGGCTCAGCTCACAAGTGGAGGGGCAGTCTGCTCCTACAACAAGACTGATTCTTCAACTTCTAACGCTCGAGGCAAGACCTTCACCTCATACTCTATGTGTTCCTTTAAGTCCAACTTTGCTAACTATGATGACGATACACCAACCAATCAGCTTTCTATCGTGGATGCAACTACTATTAACGATATCACTGCGATGCTGGGCACGACTTCCCGAGTTGTTATGGGGTTCTCTTCCAACGAGGTTAATGATGGGTTTATGGGGTCTGACGGGGCTTTCCCTTTGGACGACACAAACAGGACGAACGGGACACACCTTCAGACCATAGTTCAGACTCCGGCAAAGGACGATATAGCTGGTTTCCTCACACTGACTTTAGACTGTTCGAGTGGGTCGTCGAATAGTGTTTTCTTAAGAGTTAAGGTCGCATCTAAAGTAGTATCCTCTGACGCAACTACTAAACTTAACGCTGTAGGTTCTTGGAGAAACTCCAATGAGCCGATTAATCATATGCTTACAGTTAAGAATATTAAACTTGTAGATGGTCAAAATGGAATCGACTTCGATGACTCGGTGGATGGATTTAGATTCTCAGTCCAGTTCTACTATAGAGTTGAAGACAGATTAAGTGTTGAAGAAGATACACTCGGAGGAAGAAGACGAGACAGAGTTTATTACAGAGTCTTAAACCCGGCTCAAGTCAGCGACCCCAACTTACCAATCGACCATAGCACTAATCTCGGGGCAATCCTGTTCGACTCTGTTTCTCTCGGCTTGGACGATGTCAGAGCATACTTCTCACCTACCTTCTTCTTAACTCAACAGACTGCCCAGCTACCTACCGCCGGTTCTCCGAGTGCCAGTATCATCGCACGGAGAGTTTCAGCCCAATTACCTTTTAATGTGTTTTTCGCCAGTGATACTCAAAACGAGGGAATAGACCTTGCCCTCATCGACTCTGTGGATGGAGGGACTGTATCCGACGGAGATACTATCATACAGAGATACAACATTCATACAGACTCACCGGAATTAGCCTCAGCCTTGAATATCCCTACTACTCTTGAATACGATGGGGATGTAGATACTTTCGAAGAAGACGATGAACCACAGACCAACACCTTCTTCCCAAACGGCGGGAACGCCAATGACTCACGATTAGTCAAGACAGATAACCTAAACTTGAACTGGAAGGAAAAGGGATACTCAATCTATTTAGAGGGATTACCCATTAAGAACTTTAAGAACAACGACAAGGTCAGAAGCGGAGGTTTCGCGAAGCCGATAGTTGCCAACATCCCTGCACCCTTCTCGAACATCACTGCAGGAAACTTCAGCGGAAGAGACTTAACCGAAGTCTCGACAGTCTATGAACCAACTAATCCAAGAGTATCTAATATGTATAACCAACCACTTTCCACTAATCAGCTCGGGGTAGAAATCAGAGATATGGCTACAGATACTCCTTCTACAGAGATAACCAAGAGTGTGGTTAATATCACTATCACACCCCCAGCAGACTACAAGGGTAATATAGATACAATTGCGGGGTTGTCATAGCAACGCCTTTTTATATTTTTAAAAAAAAAATATGACTAAATATCATATGGTTAAGAAAATAATAATACCTATTTCGACTAAACAGGAAGTAAAGAATCAGATATTTAGAATGCTTGATACAAAGGAAAGTAAAAAATTAATTAAAAAACCAAAAAAAGTGGATATAGAAAAAATATTCATAAAAACAACTAAATAAAAATAGAAGTTTTTTTTTCTTTTTATATTCTATACAATGTCTCAACTTGCCAGTCTCCAAAACTACAGCGAACCTCTCCAGCCCAATTCTGTCGATATTCGAACTGAATACTTAGAACCAATTACTTCCTCCACTTATAAATACACATTCAGATTAGACCAAGCCGGATACTTAGATACTAACTCAATGCTTACCTTTAAGCTTCAGTCTGTCGGCGCAGCTCAAGACGGAGTCTGCCGTGTGAATCCATACAACGGAGTTTTAGGTGGAATTAAAAGAGTTATTTTCCAAGTCGGAGATAATATCATTAACGATGTTCAGGATGTGTATAAATACTCAACACTCAAGAATATGAATATGCCTGAGAGTATGAGAAACGGTTATTTAGGACACTATTTAGGAAACTCTTTCTTCACCAATGTTGCGAGAGCTTCGACCGACTTAGCTGGAGAAGGTAATGTAGAACTTTCTTACGCCCAAACTTGCAACGCAACTACCGGAGCATATGTCTATGACAACGGTAAGAGTGGGGTTAATTTCGGAAAGGCTGACGGCACTTCCACAGGGATTCTCCCTAACTCACTAAACATCAACAACGATGTTGCTAACAACCACCAGTATGGAATCACACTCGGTATGCTAATCCCCGCCCTCAAAGGACAAAGAATACCTCTCTTCGTATTTGATAAACAACGAATCTTGCTTACTTTCGAGTTTAATACAAGCGAGAAATACTGCGTGAATACCAAGAACGGTAATCTTGGATACAATGCGACCACCAACTGTATCGCTGACCCAACGGATGTAATCCCCAACAATGTAAGGCTTGTAGTCGATTATATAGTAGTCCCAACAGACACTCAGAACGAACTACTTGCTCAGACACAGAAAGAAGGAGGATACCGACTTGAGTTCTACGATGTGGTTAATGTGGAAAAGAACTTACCTCAAGGAAGCAACGGAGTTGTTCAGGAAGTCGAACACCGAATTGGACAGAACAACAGAGAAGTTCATAATATTATTATGTGGAAGGACAACTTGAGTGTGGATTCATTCAACCTCAGTGCCGGAAGCACACCAGCCAACAGCTCAAAGGGAAACCAAGTTCTCGGAGCGCAAGCCTGTATCGGCTACGGTCAGGAAGAGTATAACTGTAATGTAGATGGAAAGGACGAGTTCGACCACTTCGTATTCAATCCTATCTCTCAATACAACGAGTTGTCAGCAGTTCTCGGAAGCGACTTGAAGGTAGTAAGACCTATGTATTGCATAGACGATAATACTACTCAAAGTAAATTAGCCCAGTTAGAAGACGGGATTATGGGTGCTATGAAACCTTTAGGGCTTTCTCTCAGGAACGGATTACCCGGTGTAGTTGGTGCTGGAAGGATGATTGGAAACTACCCAATCGTGTGGAAGTATAAGCGCAAGTGCCACTCAGACCACAAAGTTAATGTCCCACAGGACGACCACACCATAAAGGTAAATTACTTCTGCGAAGTATCAAGAGTCGCGAATATTCTTAACACTCCTCAAGGAACTAATGTAGTAGTCTCTTATTAATTTTATTTTTAATTTTTTATTTATGGTTATGATTACTACTAATCATAACAATAACACACCGTTGCTATGGCAACCAACTGGATAATAAAACTATTTATTTTCTTTGGACTATTTAAAGAATGGGAAAGAAAGTCGGCTCATATACCTACGAAAAATCAACCCGACCTAAGAAGAAACTGATGACAAAGGTTGGAGGAAAGACTATCCACTTTGGACACACAGACTACGGACACTTTAAGGACAAGACTGGGATATGGAAGAGTAAAGACCACAACGACCCTAAACGCCGGAAGAACTACAGGGACAGACACAAGGGGATACTGGATAAGTCAGGGAAACCTGCATACCGAGACCCGAGCAAAGCTTCTTATCACGCATACAGAGTCCTTTGGTAGAGCGGACTTGTCTGTCTATTGAGTAGGTAATCTATAGACTGACAAGTTTGCTCCAAATCAAAAAAAATAATGTTTCTTTAATATAATAATGTCTAATACAATCTACATAGACTCAAACAAAGCAAACTGCATCAACCAAGAGGGAGACGAGAACCAATGGACTTATAAACTAAATACAGAACTCTTACTTCCAAAAGGTAGCGAGATTTCAGTTCAAAACGCCTTCATAAATAAAAAAGGTATTACTGGTGGTTCAATCGAGATTGAAGAAGATATCGTCGAGACTGTATCCTACACTTTCTACATCACTGATACTCCGCAGTTCAAACCGGTTAATGAGTATGTTAAGCCCCTTCGACCTTTCTTCCGCTCAACTATTCACTGCGCTGGGGGGACTTATCGGGGGATGTTCTCAAACGACCCTGATACGACTGGGGCAGATGTGATTAAATCACAAGCCAACAGGGTAGTGTATGGGACTAATCCTCTTGTTAATCTGAATGCGGCGGCTACTTCCGGCGCAAGACCTTCTGCGAGTTTCGATAAAATAAAGTTCCCTCCCTTAGGAGATACGGGGAGTGTCAGTGGAGCTGAGGCTACCTACAGTGCTACTTTCAAGAACCCTGACTTCGCAGAGAACGGAGGCTCAGGTATGATTTGTCCTATGATGAATGTGCAGACCAACGGCTCTGCTACAGGAGGTCAAATCTTCGAACCAGTAATAAAAAAAATAGATATTAGAGTTCCTAAAGGTGTGTATGGAATTGGGGAACTCGGACAGCTCATCGAAGACCAATTCAATGGAGTTAAGGTGTATGACGCGGCAACGAATACTTTTAAGAACGATACGATGCTGAGACGAGAAGAAGACCTCGCAGCAGACGACGACTACTTTGACGGTCAGCCCTACAACAGACCTTTTATGACTAAGACTAAATTAGTAGATAGAAGCTTCCGAAGTGATATAGATACTGTTGGTCTCGTGGATGACTTTGGGAATGCGACCGAACAGCAAGTATTTATGAATATGAGAGACTACCGAACTATGGTAGAGTTCCTCAGAGATACTGCTTCAACCCCTTCAACCTCAGATGAGTTAGACCTCTTCGCAGTTAAGTGGGCGCAGGGTATAGTCGCTGACGACGGAAGCAGAGACCCTGACAACCACCCAAATAGGTATATCAAACCTTTCTTTATGCTAAGGTATGAGTTGGATGTGGGCGGGGGTTCGAGAGGAAACACGGTCGATTCGGACGAGGCTTTTGGATACGACTTGCACGGAGTCTTAGGTATAGGTGTGAATAAGAAAGAGAGTTTAGTTGGAACTACTAATTTTTCTTTTAAGTATGATACTGAGAAAAACGGGTTCTCGATTAACGGACTTCATAATGTATTCAAGAACCCTTCTCACGACCGGTTCGCCAACGCAAACTCAACGGCAGGTCAGGATGTAGTCTATTACAAGAAGGCTACTTACGGTGTGTTTGGAGAGGATAATTACGGAGCTTCTATCGGCTCGACCTCAACGACGGGATGGTCTAACTTCAGAAGACGAAGAGCAGTCTTGAACAGACCTGAGACGAGAGATATGGGTATTATGATTATCAACTGGGCGAGAACTACCGCCGAGAGTAGTGGCGACACTAATAGAGTTAAGACCACAGATGTCGGCAGATTTCAGGACTTTTTCGAAACTAAAAAAGAAGCTAAAAAATCTTGGGAGAAGACTCTTTGGCACAGACTTGGCTTTGACTACGAACAGCTCAACGACCAAAACAACTACGGTGTGAGTAAGAATTACGAAGCGACTACCGGCAACATAATTAACTACGGATTCACGACCGATGTGGATGTAGATAATAGTGTGATTAAGAGTATTTCAACACTGACTAATCCACTGAATGCGACCTACACCCCATCAGGGGGAACTGCTATTCAGGTTGGTGGCTTTCAGATGTTTCAGAACACTCCAATGGCTCACACACTCGACTGGATTAACAACGGAACTCTTCCGGCAGCCTCCGGTAGTTATGGGGGGAATCGATACACTGGTGCATTAGCTATTCCTGTAGTCATCTCGGATGTGGGCGGAATCGTTGCCAGCAGATTACCAACACTCTCTTCTTTTGCTTACTATCTCTTAACCAGTGATGTCTTGGATAACTACAAGGATAATGTGAAGAGAGGGGATATTCTACCCTTACTCTCAGTCATACCTAAGTCATCTCTATCCAATGAGGACTTCATAGCCAGTCAAAGTGATATCGTCCAAGTCTTATCTCAAGATAAGGTAGTTAATAAAATAACAATAGCAGTGTATAACCCTGATATGACTATTCCCACCTTAGACCCCAACTCTTCAGTAGTTCTAAAAATAACTCTACCGAATAAAACTCCATCGTCCCTATTACCCCCACCTGAGCAGAAGGCAGTTGCACAGTCTCAAGCAAGTCTCGTTGGTGTTTAACTCAAAAAGGTAAATCGATAAAAAAAAAATAAAATATTAGTGTATATGCGAGAGATATTCAATTCACACCCAGTAGCAGTTCTAAAAAAAGAAATAGCTAAAACTAATATCAAAGGTTATTCAACTATGAAGAAACCTCAGATAGTAGAACTTATGATGAAGAACAAGAGTAGGTTTTCGCACATTAAGATGGCGGATAAACCTGTGAGAGGTCGCGCGGCTAAGCCTCAACCAAGTAAGAAACCAACAGCCTCTGAAGGTAAGCCCGCCGAGAAGAAAGAAGCCCCGAAGCTGAAGGGTAAAGCCAAAGCCTTGAAGGAAGAGGCAGACTACCAAAAGGCAAGACTGCCGGCAACCGTGAAGCGAGATGAAGCAAGAAAAGAAAAAGGTAAGAAGGCAAGGGAAGAAGCGATGAAAAAAAAGAAAGCACCAGTTCTTGCCGAGATTAGGGCAAGAGGTCAGAAGATATCAGAGCAGACCCCGTTTCGGAAAGCTCTTCAGAAACTCGCAGATATTAAAGCTAAAGAAAAAAAGGAAAAGAAAAAGGTTTCGTTCAAAGAACCTGAGACTACCGCACAGAAAGAGAAACGACCTCGCGCGAGAACACCTGACTTCGTGCGTGAGATACGAGAGGAACAGGCTGAGGACAAGCGTGATAAAGAAAAGAAAAAGGCAGAGGCAGACTCAAAAGTAAATACCCCAAAGAAACTATCTAAACAAGAACAGTTCGTCAAAGACAGACGGAATGTTGGGAAGTTCTCCCCTATCTACTTCAAGAGACTTGACAACCTACTCGAAAAGGTATTCAGTAATAAAAGCACAGGCGTCCCCTCTATAGATAAACTAAAGAAGGGAGACGCTGACTACACAATCTTGGATAAGATGGATTCAGCTATACTCAAGATTAAGAATAAGAGAGCCAAAGGCTTCGGAGGTGATAATGCACCTTTTTCTAATGAAGAGAAAGCTAAGATTATGAGACTGATAGACAGAATTAATGAGAGATATGGAATAGAACTCGAGAGAGGTAAGCGCGGATTGAGGGTCAAGTCTTGAGCTCAACAGCCTCCGGAGGTTGGCTCAAAATGGTTTTTTTTTATTTTTTTATTTATTTTTATGAAAATGATATTCAAGAGAAGAGCAAAGTTGCTTGTCTATTGAGTAGGTAATCTATAAACGGACAAGTCCGCTCTAAACTATTCCGTGATGAAAGTAAGCAAGTGGTTGGGCGTTCCAATCGCCCCTGTTGTGCTTATCCTGACCGTAGCGGGTGTCGGCGTAAGACTGGTAGTAAGCTAAGCGGGGCAACATATTCGGGCTGTTGTGTCCGTCTCCTTCTGTTCGGCAGTTGAGGTTGCCTTCTGCTCGAAGGATACTCATAAAAGCCTCATCCGACTTGTATTTCTTTTTGATGAAGTGTTCGGCGAGTGTCTCGATTGAACAGAATAACTGTTGTCTCGAATCGGGGCGCTGAACATCTCTTATGTGCGAGAGTAGTTTAGCCCACTCCTTCATCTTATTCTGATAGACCTTTCCAGTCCCAGCCACACACATACCGGACTCGATACCGTATTCGAGTCTCTTTTGTAGGTATTTGCGCTCAGACTTCTTGAAGGCAGTTTCCTGCCTCTCCATCGTGTTAGGAATCCGGATTACCTTGTCCGTATTAGGGTCAGTGTATGTGAGTGGTGTTTCCTTGTAATCGCCCTTGTATCCGTGAGTCATATTCTTACCTCGTCCGAACCTGCTTTCTTCGACACAGAACCAACCTTGTCTCAGCCTTCTAAGGACTTGGTAAGTGTCCCAGTTATCGTTTAGAAGGTCGTATCTGTCCGCTCGAAATCGCATCAGACCGTTCCAGCTCATCTTGTTGCCGGGATTGTGTCTATCAGTGAATATCCATTTCGGGTATGCTTTTCCATCCATTACTACACCTTTCTTCGGCACATATTCGTGGTAAGTGTAGCTGTTTCGCAAGTCTCTTATTAGAGTTGCAGTCGGATTCTCTTGATTCCGGTAGAAGACCGGCAAGACTATCTTTCTGAACTCGGGTATTCCAGCGCAGAGATTGAACAGCTTGTTGTTGAGTTCGTATGTCTCCTTCAGCATCCACTCCGGTGGAGGCGGAAGGTAGTGAATCTGAACTCCGGTCAATTCTGCCGTCATAGTGTAAAGTGAGTGTGAGTGTGAGGGAAAGGGAAAGCGATTCGCAATCAAGTGAGTTATAGGCAAGTATGGTCTGCGTTCTCAGGTGGTTGGTCGCAAGGGTGAGCTATTCTCCTATAATACCTGAGGTCGATTTTGCCATACCTAAAAAAATATGCTGACTTTGACTGAAGCGAGGTAGGTAAAAATCATTTTCCCCAGTAATCCAAGCCTATGGCTAACCCCAAAGTAGCGAAAGTGCTGACAACTTGGGGGAAATCAAAAAAAAAAAAATGTAATAAAAAAATATATCAGTCAAAATGTAAGACTGCACCGCTACTTGTTGCGCTAACCTCCTCCCCACCATTAATCAATTGATTTTCTTTTATATTAACTCTATTATATTTTTCCAGCATAGTTGGTGTGTAAGTCTGACCCATAAACTCTGCGACCATTCTTTTATAGTGTATATCAGTTTCTTTTTTTAGAAAGTCAGTAATGAAGATGTGTCTGAATAGATTAACTGACAGAGTCTTTCCCACATACTTGGAAGTAGTTTCTTTAAGTATGTCTGTGAAGTGCGAACCATCGATTTCTTTTTTAGTCTGGATATTAAAAAATAATGGATTTATTTTTTTGTATTGAGTTTTTTTATTTCCGAAGAACCTCTCGCGTCGCCTGATGTAGGTAAATAGTATCTTGTAAATGAATCTCATATCCCCGAACGGGCTTAAACCCATATCCGGAGTGATAGTCAAACACTTCTGTCCTACATACTTACTTGTCTTATACTGATTAAAGACTAAACAGAGTGCTCCGGCTTCTGTGAGAAATAAATAATTATGTTTTTTTGGATATGAGTTAGTCTGAGTATCTACCTTGATTGGGTGTTTCTTCACATACCTCAGAACCATCTTCGAATAGTTCCCTATCCGTGCGGGAGGTAAGAATACATACATAGCAACCATCGTGATGTTTCGAACGATATGAAAGTCCATCTCGGATGCGTTGGGCGACACACCGTAATCCCACACCTGAGCCAGTCTCTCACGAAGATTGGGATAGTCTATCCAATTGATTCTCTCCTTCTCTGTTAGCTCATTCTTCTCTATAATCTTTTGGTTCTCTTCAGTCAGTTTTTTTAGCAGACTTTCGTAATTTTTTATTAAAGAATAATTATTTCCTTTAAATAGTAAAAAAAACTTTATTCCTAAAATAGTTTGAATTGAGGTATTTAAAGAGTATTTCTCTCGAATCACTTTTATTATCTCTGTTGGATTAGTTAGGTGCGTTTCTACATTTAAGTCAGCGAACTCGCAATCGTTGAGTTTGCATATCCTACTTAAGTTATACTTCATAGCGTCATAGGTAGCCTGAGACTTGTTCGGATTGGTCTGTCGATACCAGTTAAGAAAATTAGTTAAGCTCTCACTCATTTCTATATAATTAAGTAAGATTTTTATTTAAGTATATTTAAGAAAAAGATTTTATATTAGTTTAGTATAATGCCTATTGAATTAGTTAGTTTAGAGCAACTCGTTGCCCTTAACCCTGAGGAACTCGAATGTGAGTGTGAAAAAAATATGACAGAACAAAAATACCTTGAATTAGCCGACTCTATGAAAGGGGTAATTGAAGAAAAGGATAGACAAGTGAAACGAGCAGAGGACAAGGCTAAAGCATACAAGAACTCTCTGTGCAAGGTGTATGGAGTTTTAAGGATGATTATAGATGTGATTGGGGCTTGTGATTTCGGTAGCTATACTGATACTATCCAAAACAGTTTTGATTACCTTATTGAGTGTATGAAAGAGAGCCTTGATTTAGAATGAGTTGAGAAAAGGCGGAGCAAACCTGTCAGTCTATCAACTACCTACTCAATAGACGGACAAGTCTGCTCCATCGCTCATCTCAACTGACGCGTAAGCGTTA
>Ga0209535_1001092_pt1 | contig 18601 bp, 32 predicted proteins | sample LinPmetageLP28_FD_184041 | JGI IMG/M metagenome (GOLD analysis project Ga0209535, IMG submission 184041) | Marine viral communities from the Pacific Ocean - LP-28 (SPAdes) (version 2) | ecosystem: Environmental > Aquatic > Marine > Oceanic | place: Pacific Ocean | collected 2009-08-22
TAAGCTTTGATGCTGGAACACGATATGCCAATTCAGTCTTCGGCCTGTCCATACCATCTTGAATGGGTTTAAAAAAGAACGGGTAGTTAACTGATATGGGTACAACTTTATCTGTAAACATTTTTTTAGCATCTGCTCCTGATTTAGAAAGTATTCCAAATCTTGAATCTGAAGATATTGTTGCTTGGTTAACAAGTTCTGCCGAGGACATAAATGAAAATCCAGATCTTCTGTTTTTAAGATAACACATGCCGTAACATCTATCATCTGCTTTACATGCTTCCCAGAATATATAGAATAATCTATTTGCTTCTCTAAAGTCTGGTGCTCCAACATCAATCTTTGACCATTGCAAGTACATGTAATGAGTGCCAGTAATGTAAGTAGGAGTACCATTGTTATAAAAGAAAAATCCTTGTTCTCGTCTAGTAAACTCATTGTCAATATAATCGTACCATTTTTCTTTAAAATCTGATGGGTATTCCTCCCAGTCAAATCTGCTTTTAATTCTACTTAATTCTTTTGGATACTCTGCTTTTTCCCAGTACTGTTCCGCTTTTTCTTTATTTCGTTTAAACGGTTCATCTGTTGCTGGTAAAGCAATCCTGAGATTTTGTATTTCAATGATTTGTCCAATTTTTCCAGTTTTACTTATTACTATAAAATCATAATCAGAGTTATAGCCATACTCCCATTTTTTAAATCTATTGTTTTTAGCTAATACTTTAGGATTTACAACGTCCTTAATTTCTTTTGAAAGTGTTTGCTCGTAGGTCACTTGCTTCTCCCTTCTGCAAACTTAAACACTCTTTCTTTTTTTTCTTCTTTAGGTTTACCACTCAATAAAGATTCTTCTTCTTCTATTCTATTTAGTATTTCAAATGCATCAAATATAGCAAGCTTTTTTGTAGCTGCCGCATTTTTAAGTCTATCGGCAGTAACATCTTCACCAGTATCAACTATAGGTTCTTTAGCTACTTTTATCAATTCATTAACCGCTAGTTGCCCAGCTTGGATTATACTCTTCTTCGTTTCCTTTATATTCATGCGTTAAAGCTATATCATTTGATTTCATACAATATAAACGTTCATCACCTATTATAAACTCAAATTCAGAATTAGGTGTAAACGTTATTAATGCTCCAGGTGTTATTCCTACAGCTTCTAAAGAACTATTAGAATATTTTAATATTCCAGTATTAAACTGTTCTTTATTGTTTATTAAAATGTCTTTATTTAATATTGGTTTTACAAAGCAATAATCTAAGTGGCTTTTGTCATTGTACAAGTATATTTGACTAGGTGAGCAAAAGTATAGGTTATCTTTAAAAAAAGTAGCGCCATTACGCTCTCTGCCTTTTTGATCATACCATCTTCTAAATATATTATGATGTATATATACTACATCTCCAACTGATACACCAGTATCAAAAGCGGCAGGCGTAGAAACAACTACCGCTTTCTTACTAACAAATTTATGATCTTCAATACTGGTATTAATAATAAGTGTTTTATTATCAACTTTTTTAATATTATTATACCTTTGTTTAAAAGGTTTAACAATAAAATTGTATAAAGATTTCATTAATAATTTAAATCGTACTCTACTGAAACAGACATATTACTATTAAATTTTTTCCAAGGTAATACTTCACTGTTTTTACTTATAAATATGTTGTAAGAACTATCTTCATTATCAAACATTATATCAGTTATAACGTGACCACCATAAACTTCTTGACCAGTAGAATAGTGCATAGCATCATTCTTGTAATCAGATCCAATACTTATTTTTCTGATTATCTTAGACATTATTTTACTGTTTGTAAAGTTTCTATTGGTGTTAACTCACCGTTTTCTAAGTTAATATTAACGGATCCGTATTTTTTTTCTAATTTAGCTTTTTGATCTTCTAAACCTTCGTTTAATAAACCTACTTCATGAAGTAAGGAGTGTTTTCTAGTTTCTAAAGATCCAATACTAGTTACTAAATCGTTTAATTTTTTATGTGGTTCAACTAAATCTTGTAATTCTTTTTTAGTTATTTTTTTTGCTTTTGCCATTTTATTTGATTTTATTTGATTTTATTGTTTGTTTTTGTTGTTTTAAAATATTGCTACACAGTCAGTGCCAACTTTTAATTTAGTAGCTAACATAGGTGTTTTATCACCTACAACTGTTCCTGGTTGTACTTTTTTAAATATCACATCATTACCAGCTTCTGTAGTAATAGTAATATTCTGTTCTGAACCACCGTTGTATATTACAACGCCTCTTTCACTTGTATTTGCTATTGCTTCTGTTCCAGCTGTTAAAGCCACGGCATCATGACCAAACATTCTTGGTTGAGCCATCATATTTCCTTGTAAACCGTCCATTTTTATTTATTTATTTTTGTTATTTTTTCAGCACCACGACTTCCGAAGTATGCTACATATACTGTTACCAGTAAAGTTTTTAATAAGTTTATCCATGATTCATCTACATCAAACTGTAAGTGAAATGAGTCTACAGCCATCATGAAAACCGCAGATACTGTTAAAAATACTAAAGCTAAAGGTCTAGTGTTTTTACTAAGCCATGAGTCACTTTTCATATCGCTTCTCCACCTGCTAGACACTTCTTTCATTTCAGCTATATCTTGTTCTATAAGCTTCATGGCATGTTCTTTGTCAGCGGCCTTAATCTTAGTATCACTTGAAATTAAGTTTTTTACCACTCCAAGTGTTCCCTGATTAGGTAGTACATCGCCTAACGCTTGTAATACTTTAGGAGCTTTGCTAGCTAGATAAGCTCCTATTTTAGTTTCTTTAAAAGACTTTTTTTCCATAATTAAAAACTTGCTTTAATAGTTCTATTTTTTTTATTATTAGTCATAGCCGCTAAATCTTTATTTTTTAGAAAATCTCTATTTTTTGCAGCAGCAGTAGATCGTCCAGCTGTAGCTCTTTGTTCTTGCTTTCTTTTTCCTAATAAGCTAGTTGTAATTTTAGCTCCAATTTGTTTTCCTTTTGAAACTCTACCACTTGTATTTTCAGCTTGTCTAAACCTTTGTCTAGCATTTTTGTCTTTTCTGTTTTCCGCAGTTTTAAACCTGTCGTTTGTTTGTTTTTTTAATTCAACTCTTTGGCTTTTTTCACGAGATTTTATTTCTTTTCTTTCTGCAGAGCTACTAATATCTCCATACTCAGCTCTAAAAGCTTTTTGATCTGTTTTAAGCTGTTTCTTACTATCTTTTGCAAAACTTTTTGAACTTGATGAAATAGCTGCGTCAGCAACATCTTTTCTTTTTCTAGCATCTGCAGCTGAATTTTTTTGAGCTTGCTTTTCCTTATCACCTCTTCCAAACATTCTGTTTATCAACTCTCCTTCTTTACCATCTTTTTCACTAAATGCATTACAAGAATCTGGATTTGCAGCTGTACATAGACCATCGTCTGTGGAACCGCCATCACTTGGAGGATTTCCTGGAGGATTTCCTGGAGGATCATCTTTTTTCTTAGGTCCACCTGATTCAAAAGAAGTATATTGAGACTCTTCTCTATCTCCCGTACCTTTGATAGTTGCAGAAAAATTAGGTTGTTGATCTAGTTGAACTATTGGTTTAGCTTTTATAGGTTCAAGACTTGGTGTAGTTACTTTAGGTGGATTATTTTTAGGTGGATTTTCTTTGTTCCATTTATTAATATATTCATTATATTCAGGAAAATCCATATCTTTAAATTGCTCTCCTCTATTATTAAAAGCTTCTTTTCTTGATCTTAGTGGCTTTACAAAAGGTTTTGAATCACCTTCTTCAGAATTACCCTCCTTGACTATAGGCGGTGTGTAGCTTGAGCTTGGCTTAGCTGGAATTACAGTTGGCGTAATTTTGTTACTCATTTCAACGTTAATACTAGCAGCCTGGTTTTCTTTTACGATTTTAGGACCTATTACTCGATTTGACCAAGATCCATCTTTATTTTTTATTTGAATTTTTACAGTGCCATCAGGCATTGTAATTTTTTTCGTCTTATCACCTTGAGCGTTTTTAGTTTTTTCGACCTTTTTCTTTTGGTTCTTTGGTTCACCATCACCATTACCATTTTTGAATATGGTTTTATCTCCAGCTGTTAATCCGGATTTTGTGATCGCGTCGTAAGCGCCTGAATTACTGTTACTACCTAACTTATATGCCATAACTTTTACTTTTTATTTTTACAACCAAAGTTTTTAGCATAATTAGCCATTTTAACTACATCTGAAGAATACTTTTTCTTTGATCTCATTATCTTACTAGCAGCTTTACAGTTATCTACACCAGGCATGTTTTTTTCTACCCAAGCTGTAAATTTGCCTTCATTTTTTTTGTCTATTTCTGGAAACTCTTTTGCCATGATTTTATTTTTTGGATTCTTTTGGCCCCTTCAAGTCATCCTTTTCAGGCCTATTGGGTTTTGTTTCTTTATCTGGGTTTTTTATTCCAGGTTTACGTATTTTAACGCACTTATACTTCTTTTTTTTAGTACTTGAATCTTTTTCTTTAAAGCCCCTTTCTTTCGTCGGATCATCGCTTGGATCTATTTCCACTCTTTCATAACCTTCCCCGCAAGGCCTTTTGTGTTTTTTAATTTTTCTTTTTGTTGCCATAACTTTATTTTTTATAAGGGAAATTTTTATTGAACCAATCTTTGCGCTTATCACATCCACAACCACCAGGTATAGTGTCAACTAATTTTTTTATACCAGTAGCTCTTGTAAACTTTTCTATACTATCTCCAAATCCTTTAGATTTCATTTTAGTATCCTTTCTTAGTTTTTACTTTAGTTTTATTTTTTTTTGGTTTTTTCTTTTTAGAAACTGTTTTAGTTTTCGTTTTTCCGTAAGCCATTTTATAAATTTTTATATTCTGAAGTTGCATCAAAACTTGGACAAGCTTTATTAGCAAACTCATTGTGTGAATAAATAGTAGCAAGTGGAAACATGGCTGTTAGTGTTTTTAGCACATGTAACAAACTTTCTTTTTGTTCTGGTGTTCTTGTATCCTTAGGTGTCTTACCATCAGTCTCAACGCCACCACAATAACAAACCCCTATGGAATTTCTATTGTGATTTTTGCAATGAGCGCCAGTTTTATCTATATCTCTACCTTTCCATATTTTACCGTTGATGTCAATGTAAAAATGATAACCAATATCTGACCAACCCCTACCGTCAACATGCCACTCTTTAATGGTGTCAACTGATATATCTTGGCCTTCTCTAGTTGCAGAGCAATGTATTATAATTTCGTTTATACTTCTCATTTCTTTTTATTTTTCTCAACCTCTGCATCATCTGGCATATCGTCGTAAACATCAGCATCGCTTTTTTTCTGGGTACGAGGAATTATATCTTTTCCATTACAGTAATAAGCATATTTACTTTTATCAGCTTGTTCGCCATAACCTTTAGCCCAGTCTTTCCAAAGTTTTTTACATTTGTTTCTTGTTCTCATTTTTTATCTTTTAATAAGTACCACTTATGAGCAGTATAACCTAGTGTGGTTAATAAAAGTAATATAGACAACAAAGGCTCTAGCCAACCTAAGCTAACAACAGTAGCTGATGTTATATTAAGGCAATATAATTTTAAATCTTCTAAACCCATTATTTTTGTGCTAACAAAGCTGGGTTACCTTTGGTACCACAGTTTTTAATTTCTAACGTACTAGCTATTAAACCGTTTGTAGAAACCATTTTTCTAACTCCTGCTGGAACCATCATAGGGCTTTTATCTACACCTGCTGGTGCTTGTTCTTTTAAGTAATTTGGCATGATTTTTTTTTTAAATGTTAAATGTCATAATTAATAACCTGCGTCCATATAAGCTTCTGCTTCTTCTGCTGCTTCTAATTTACCTGAACCTTTATAGTTTTTCCAAGCAGCTTTTCTTTCTGCTTTTCTTTGCTTACGCATTGCTCTTTTTGCTTGTCGACCTTCTTTACCTCCAAGCTGTTCTTTTACTGCTTTTCTTCTTAGTTTGTCTTGTTGTCTAGTAGCTTTCTTTTGTTTTCTAGCACCTTTTTTACCATCAAAAACTACGCCATCTTTATCAGTAAAACCTTCGTCAGAAGCTTCCTCAAAGGATTCAAGATCTTCTGTAACTCTGTCAGTTGTTTCTGGTATCATTGTTTCGTATTGATCACTAGGTGGTGCCATTCCAACTACTCCTCCAACGTTGCCACCTACAGATGTTTGAGCAACTCCTTGAATTGGATTTGGTGTAAACGTGCCTAAACTACCACTTGGATCTGGATTAGACCCATCAGCTGAATCTCCTCCTGACATAGCATTAAAAATATCGTCTTGTGAATTATCTATTGGCATATCATCTTGTTTTATCTTTATTTACAAAAGTAACCGCTTTTGCAGTTACTTTGTAAATATATCTATTGTTTTTGTTTAATTTTTTAGTAGGCATATCTTCTTCGCCTAGCATAATACGATACATCCTGCTTATTAGTTGCTTACACTTTATGGATACTTTATATATATGATATTTTTGAGTGGTGCGGTTTCGTTTCCTCCACACTGTTATCCACCCTTGTTTCAATAATCTGTTCCAGCGTCTATTATCCCAACTATAAGAATATGTACCTTTTTTAAAATCGTCTTTAGTAAACATTTCTAAAGCCTCTAAATAGATCAATAGTTCAAGGTCTGCATCTTTAATATCACATGTTTTGCAAGCCCATTTACGTATTATTCTATAATGTTTTAACAAATTAAGCTCTCTTAGATCTGAAGATGTTAGTTTTCTCATAGTATAATAACTACATCTAGTTCTTTAATTACGTTATATTTGTTTTTATTTATTTCAATACCAAAACCAGCATTTCTATCATAATATATTTCATCGCCTTTATTAAGTACCTTTACGTCAAAGCCAGGTTCTATAACCTTAGCTCTTCTGTATCTAATGTCTTCTCTTTGCTTTTCAGCTAAAATTAAACCTCCTTTTGTAGTTGTATCAACTTCCTTGATAGGATCTACAATTATATACTTACCTACTGCTTTCATGCTCTAATATTACTTACAACACAATCCGTAGAAAGTATAGTTGTTGCTACTGATGCCGCATTTTTTAAAGCACTTTTTGTAACTAGTAAAGGATCTATTATACCAGCTTTTATCATGTCAACTGTTTCACCTGTCGTAACGTCTATACCAAAACCTTCTTTTGATTTTTCTAATCCACTTATACCAGCGTTTTTTAATATTAGCTCATAAGGTTTTCTTATAGCACTGTAAAGCACTTCTTCACCTATAGATGTTGGTTTTAAATTAAAACTAGCGTTTAATAAAGCAACACCACCTCCAGGTAATATACCTTCTTTAATAGCAGCTTTTGTAGCACAAATAGCATCTTCTACTCTATCTTTTTTTTCTTTTAATTCTATTTCAGAATTAGCACCAACTTTAACCGTAGCAACTTTAGCTTTTAATCTAGCTAGTCTAGTTTCTAATCTCATAATTAGATTTGGGTTTTTAGTTTCTTTTATGTTAAGCTCTAATGATTTAACAATTTCATCTACATCTTTGTTGTCAGAAAGATCAACCTGCAATATAGTATCTTCGTTACTAGTTATAGATTTTATACATGTACCTAATAATTCTGGCTGTATAATATCCATATCATCTCCTAGGTCTTCATTAATAAGCGTAGCGCCAGTAACAGCACATAAATCGGATAAAACATCTTTTTTGCTTATTCCAAATATTGGTGCATCTATTATATTAACCTTTATATTGCCTTTTTTCTTATTCATAGCTAAAGCTGAAACTACCTGTGGATCAACATCTGCAATAATAAGAAGACTTTTACCGTGTTTTATGACATACTCAAGTATTGACTGTATTTTTCTTACGTTAGGTATTTGTGACTCAACAATAAGAACTAGTGGGTTTTCTAGTTCAGCTGTACCTTTTTCTAAATTAGTAACAAAGTGATTATTCTTTAACGCTTGGTTATATTGAACACCCTCTACTAACTCTACTACGGTTTCAGGCTGTTCATTTGTTTCCATCATAACAACACCTGTTTCTTCTACAAGCTTAAAGGCTTTACCTATAACCTTACCTAATTCTTTATCATTATTAGATGATATAGTAGCAACTTGATCTATTTTTTTACCAGTTATTTTTTTACTTTTTTTATCTAAATATTTAATAACCTTACTAACCGCACTTTCAATACCTTCTTTCATAACTCTAGGATCGTCAAGTAGTGAATGTTCTGTAGCTTGATCTAATATAGCTTTAGCTAATACCGTTGCTGTAGTTGTACCATCGCCAGCATCTGCCACTGTTCTTTGAGCAGCTTGTTTAATGAGCGTAGCTCCGATGTTTTCTAATGGAAAACGTAGTGTTATACTGTTAGCAACTGTAACTCCATCTTTTGTAATTTGTGGCTTGCCATTACTATCTTCTAATATAACACATTTACCACTTGCGCCTAATGTTGAACTTACTGCATTGGTAAGTTTTTCAACACCGGCTAGTATCTGACTTCTAGCTGTATCGCCAAAAGTCAGATCTTTAACTAACTTTATTTCTTGCATTTAATTTGATTTAATTTGATTTGTTTTTGAATATCTACTTAAAGGTTTTAACTACTTTAGGTCCTTTGGTAAACTCTAGCTTTTTAGCATAATGCTCAACAGAAGCATCTATTGCTTGCTCTGCTCCAGCTATTGTTTCTCTTCTGGTTACATCGATCCATTCATCTGAGTCGATAGATTTATATTCGGTTTGTAAAAATCCATTAGGTAGTTGTACTATTCTCCAGTTTTTCTTCTGTGAAATATGTTTCCAGTACTTAATGGTTTCTTCTGTTGGTTGTGGTGCACTAGACCACGTATTGGTGCGGGTATATAAAAACGTCATTGTATTTGGTTTTAAGTTAAACGTTGGTTATTATATACTATCACTTGATAGTTTGGTTATTTAATTTTTTACTTCAACATAGGGTCGTCTAAATCAGGAACATACGGAGTTGTAAGCGCATTTACAGTGTCAACTTGCTCAAAATCATTTTGACTTGCCCAATAGTTAAATTCGTCTATAGTGTTAAATTGCTCATCATATACAGCAAGCTCAGATGTTACCCTTATTAGTATATAATCTTTTAATGGTAATTTTTGATGAACAAATTTAATTATACTAGAATTTATTTTCCAAAATTCATTCATTGATACTATGTAATAATATTCCATTTTAACCGTCTATTGTATTACTGCCAGATCCAAAACCAGATGTGCCATCTATTTCAAACTTACCTTTATTGTTGTTTGTACTAGGGTCTGGCCATACTGGTAATACAGTATTGTTTGTAGTGTCTTGAGAGTTTGAATCAAAAGAGTAATATGTTATTAAGCCTGAAGGTTGTGATGTTTTAGATATAGTACCTCCTACACCATCATTGTATAAAGCTTGTATATCGCTTACACTTAAAGCGCTGTCCCATAAACTGTATTCATCCATGTAAGTGTCTCCATTACCTCCTAAGTAACCACCTTTTAAATCTCCAGTTCCTCCAAAAGAATTATTTTGAGAATAAGGAGCACCTAATATAGTCATAAGTCTAGCGTCTGTAGTGTTAAATGAAGGCGTACCATTTGTTTGCCCATTTGAGCCTGTAAATGCTGGACTACCACAATCAACAGCGTTCCAATATAATTTACAATTAGATGGGCCAACAGTGCCGTTAAAAGTTACAGTAATCATACAATAATCATTATCATTTACATTACCATTATTAGTATTTGACCAGAATGTATTTCCTAACCCTGTTGCTTGAGCCATGCTTGACTCCTCGTTAGAGTTATTCATTTGCCAATAGTTTTGGGCATATCTAATATTGTTACCTAAAAATCCAAAATATAATCTATTAAAATCTTCTCTAAAGAATAATCTAACATTTTGATTATAAACATTAGAAGAATATGGAGATTGAATCGCGTTAGCAGATACTCCCCATAAAAATTGATATGTTCCTTGGTTAGGTGATAAAGAAGATGTCCAACCAGTTTTTAGCCAAAAGTTAAGTGTAAAATTAGTGTTATAACCTAATCTTAAACTAGTTGTTGACTCATTAGTAGATTTCATTATTATTCTATTAGATATGTCAGTCATGGTAGTAGTACCATCTCTATAAATAGAACCTTTTGTTTCTGATGCTGATTGAGTAGCTTGAGATATTCCAGCTGTTATAGTTGTGCCTTGGTTGTTTGTTGCAAAAGCAAAAATATAATATGTAACACCAGCCGTTAATCCAGTTCTAGCACTTGAATATGTACCTGTTCCAGATCCAACAGTAATTTGAGTATTTCCTGCTCCATTGTAAGTATTAGAAGTACCAAACCAAAATCCTCTAGAAGTTATAGTGCCACTGCCTTGAGATGTAGCATTAGCATTTATAGTCATACTTGTTTGAGCTACACTTGTAACGGCACTAGTTTGAACCGAAGGTTTAGTAGACTCGGCTCCATAAAAATCAGCTAAAGTTATTCTTTGACTTGATGATTTACCTATATAAGAACCTAAATCTTTAGAAAGTTCTACTGCCTCATCAGTAGATACACCAAATTCTTCGCATATTTCTTCTATAGTTATTCTACCTGATTCTGGCAATGGCATTACTTAGATTTTTTAAGTTCGTCTATTTCTACTTTTAATTCTTTAATTGCCTCAATTAGTAAAGGCACAATCTTTTCATATTTAACGGCTTTATATCCTGTTTCTCTAGTTGTTACAACTTCTGGTAGTACAGCTTCAACTTCTTGAGCAATAACACCTACATCTCTTCCTTCAAATGAATGTACATTTTCTTTAATGTCTTCATTAGCTTTTCTCCATATAAAATTAACTCCGTTTAATTGGTTTACCTTATCTAAAGCGTTTGGTATATTCTTTGGGTATTTTTTAAGTCTAGCGTCAGATGTAGAAAAAGCTACAACGTCATTAGAGGCATATATAGCACCGTTAGTAACAGATTCTGTTATATTACCTATTTTCAACGCACCATTAGTAACTGTAGTGGCGCCTTCTATATCGGCGCCACCACCTGTTACATTTATTTTGCTTACAAAATTAACAGCCATTACAGTATAACTGAAACTCTTAATTCATAATCATTAGCAACTGCTTGAGAGTCAATGCCAAATTTAGCATCTATTCTATTAGCAGAAGCAGTGTTTAATTCAGCCATTACTGGATAATTAGCTCCACCTTTGATATAATAAAGTTGCGCATGATAATCCGAAGTGTTTAGACCATGTGTAAACTGTAAGTCAGCACTTGATTTTGTACCAGTACCAACCCAAGTAATTGCAGATTCTGATATAGCCGTAGCAACACCAGTTGCAGACATAGTAATCTCTACAGACTGTCTTCCAGTTGATAGGTCATCACCATAAGTAGCAGCAGTTATTGATCTGTCTTTAAGTTCTACAAAACCAGAAGTAACAGTAAAGTCAGCATTATCATAAGATGATATACCTATTGTAGCAGCAGCAGCGGAAGCAGCAGCAGTAGCAACATCTAATTGGTTATTAGCAAAAGCTAAATCTGAAGCAGAAGTACCAGCATTTGCAGCAACATCGGCCACAAAGTAAACACTATCACCAATTTCTAATTTGTTGCCTAAAAGTGTACCTGCAGTTGTAACAACATACATGTCTCCTTTTTTACAATCAAAGTCTGGTACAGTAATTGAATTACCACTAGCATCATTACCAGTAGTAGCATTTAAACCACCTTTAAAATCTAGTAAGCCTGTTACAGCAGTATTAAGTTGATTAACAGTTACAGCATCTTGATTAGAAGAACCATCAGCAAGACCAGTTATCTTCTTAGCGTTCATCGCTATAGCAGCATCTGGAAGTCCAAAGATAGATAAAGGCATGTCTCCAGGAGTAGATCTTAAGAGTTTGTCTTGGCTAATATCGTGTATAGCTATAATATCATCACCTGCAACATCACCACTTAAAGCAGTAAGATTTTCTATATCCATCTTAGCAGTTAGTGTAACAGAACCAGCTGAACCAGCTTGTACCATATCAATACCGCCTCCATTTGAAGATAAGAATTCAAGTGTACCATCAGCTATTGAAACAGATGTACCACCGTCAGTTTTAATACCTACAGTTGTAGCACTAGAATCTGTCCACGGAACACTTACTGCAGCTAAACCAGAAGAATTTACTTGAACTGGGTAAGTTCTATTAGCAGTACCAGCACCTGCGGTTTCGTACGTAGCTGTTAAAGCAGTAGCACTACCTAGTTTAATACCACCTACAACACTAGCAGTCGCCGAGTCTAAGCTAAATACGTTAGCACCACTTAAACTTAATCCAGTACCAGCAGTGTATTCAGTATTATTATCCACCCAAGGAATATGAACAAAAACTTTTTTGTCTTTATCCATCATTACCTGGTATAGTCTATCGTTAGTACTTGAAGGTACAGTTTGAGAAACTGGAGTTAAAGAAGCCGAACTACCAGACGAGTATAACTTAACACCACCAAATTTTGAGGTAGTAGCGCTTGCTAAAGAAAATGTTATATCATTGCTAGCACCTACTAAATTAGCATTAGTACTAGAATCTATAAGTAAATCTATATCATCAACTGAAGAATCAGAGCCAGTTAACGTAATTTTGTTACCTGCAGCTGTTAAAGCATAAGTTGTGTTTGTGTTTGTTGATCCTACTTCATTCCAATTACTTCCGTCATAAGAATAAAGTTTTTCATCACCTGTGTTGTAATATAGTTCACCTTCGGTAGCTGATGCTGGTGCTGACGATTGTGGGTTTATCGCCGCAGAAATTAGCTTGTTACCTTTTAAATCTATATCACTTAAAAAATTTATTGCCATTTTTTATTTTATTAGTTATTATTTATTTGTTTGTTTTTATTAATTAAGATACGCGTATCCTGCGACAGCAGAACTAAATGTTATTTGTATCTGGTTTGAGGAGCTGTAAACTACATCTCCAAAAGTTCTTTCATCTTTATCGTCAAAAACTGCAACAGAAGGATATTTACCTAAATTATGAGTTATTGTCCATGTTGCGTTAGCTGACGATTGTGTATGTTCATACGTTACTATGCTAACATCGGCTTCTCCAGTAGCACTAGTAGCTACATTAAATCCTGCATTAAACTTTAGTTTAGTTACGTCAGGTATGTCACTCTTACCTTCGTTTTGTACAACTAAAGATCCACTAGTTCCTCCTCCGGTAGTTCCTATATATCTCCAGCCTCTAACATAGAGTTCTGGAACAGTTCCTGAGTTTTTTCCTTTTAAAAAGTTTATTGCGTCTGTAGATAAAAGCAATAAGCCTTGATCATAATTCCAAACCCATCCAACTTCACCATTTACAGTAGCAGCGTCTGTTGCTAGAAGCTTTGTATATGTTGAACCTACTTTGTAATATATTTCTATAGTATAATAAGGTACTGGCACACCATTAACAGGTACACTAGAAGGATTTATCCAGTTCCATTTTCTATCACTGTCTCTATCAGCTGGGTCTATGTACGCAACGTATGTTGTGTCGTTACCATTTGTAGCTTGTGTTAATCTGTGGTAGACAGGTGTTCCTGAGTTTTCATAGTCATTAGACACTACGCCATTTAAAGCTCCACCACTAGCTGTTAGCGTTATTAGATTAGCTGTACTGCTAGGCGCATTGGAAGTTACAGTTGAATATTGAGATAATATTCTATCTGGAGTTATCTTAGGACTGTTCTCAAGCCTTGACTCATACCACTGAAAAGTAGTGTTAGCGTCAATTACATTAGCTGCTTGTACTTTGAACGTTAATTTACTAACTGCATCCTGTATGAAACCCATTATTCTTCTATTAAAGCCTGATTATATATTCCTATTATTTTGTTAATATCAGTAAAGGTTAATTGATAGTTGTTTACAACAGTATCACTTACCTTAATACTTAGATCACATGTCTCAGCCGGTACATTTACCTTTAAAGTTACTTTATTTTTAAAAATATCTTCCATTTATAATTAATTAAAAGCGCATAGAACGCTGTTTATTTTTATATTAGCGTCTAGATATTGTATTTCTATATACATACCTTGATCTGTTTGCCAGTTACCAAATGTAGCTGTAACAGCGTTACCACTTGAAGTTGAGGTTCTAATAGTAGCGCTTTGAGTATCTATACCAGATCCTCCGTCACTGAATACTCCTGGGTCCCAATATTTGTTAGGATTTGAAGGAGTACTATTCCAGTTGTGTAAATTTAAAGGAACTGCTGTAGCAGGGCCAAAACTTCCTCCTGAAGCTGATGCAACTCTTCTTATGTATATTTTAATACTTTGATCATCTAAAGCATCGTTAACATTGCTATTACCAGATCCCCAATTTGAACCTGTAAATGTTAAAGTAAAACTTGGTATACTACTATTTGAACTAGAAAATTTTCTGTGATATACACTTTGCTTATTAAATGAACTAAAGTTAGTACTTTGAGTAGGTAAATATCCACTAAATGATAAAGTTGTAGTATTGTTACTTAAGTAAAATTTATCAGCAGATATTAATTTTGCTCCAGTACTGTTAAACGCATCTACTATTTGACAAGCATCTTGAAAATCAGTATTAGATGCTGCGCTTGGTTTTGTGCCAAAGGCTGAATTAGTTAAAGCTGTTTGAGAGTTCCAAGCAGCGTAGTTAGCTGTTAAATTAGCCTTACTGAGTCTAAAGTCTTCATTATCAAAATATTCAGCACCACTTGCACTAGATTGACTAGTACCAGGGGTTAATACTAATACATTTAGATTACTAGTACTAGCTTTGCTAGAGTTATTCCAAGGATCTGATATTGTAAGTGTAGAGCTACCAGCGGCACCTCTATAGGTAAAAGCAGAACTTTGTATAGTAAAATCATTATAATCATACTCTACTCCTTTGTTATCCCATACGTCGTTGTATCCTGTAACCGTTCCAGTTGTTGGGGCCCATGCTTTATCACTAACACTATTAGTGTTTAGATTTGCTAAAGATGAATATGCTAAATTGTTACTAGCAGTACCATTTTTACCTTGTGTATTTCCATTTATACCTTTTATGCCGCCGGCTTCTACACCAAATTTAGAACCTGATGTTAAATACTTAACACCGCTTAAATATGAATTAGTTTCTGTTTTTATGTTTGCATCAACAAAAGTAACACCAGACATATCTGGACTTGTTGGATCTGCATCAGCAAAAACACTTGATAAATTATAAGTTATAGCAGCTTGTGGAGTACCTGGGTTTCCAGTACCTGGCTTTGGTAAAACTTGATCTGGAGTAAAAATTATTTGAACAGAGTATCTGCCTCCTGATAAACTAGCAGAAGTTAATATGTCTTTTATTTTAACTGTAATGTTTAATTTAGCTTGGTATTGTGTTGGTTCTCCATATGGATCTACTATAGCAACATAATTAGAAACTGTTATGTCTATTTCATTTTGCGAAAAAGAAGTATTTTGATCTAAAACACCAGTTGTTTCATTTCTAAGTTCCGTAGAGCCATTAGCATCAAAAACTTTAACTTGAACTTTACACCCAGTAGAAACCGGTGCTCCAGCTGGGCTAAATCCTAATATATAAACACTGCTGCCAGGCTTAAACTGAGGCGTTTCTGCATTAGATAGCAAATAAGAAGAATGAACGTTTAAATCATCCCAACCACCCGTTTTGAAATTGCCGGGAGATGCTCCATCAGGATCACTAACTATTAGTGATTTTCTAAAAGAAGAAAGTGGATCAGCAACAACCGCTCCGGTTTGGTTAAAGTATGGCGGATATGTAGGTGATGCAGGTGGTGGGAAAAATATGTTTACTTGATCACTATCGTTAGGGTCTTCTTGAGCAAATACTCTTAAGTCGTTAGGATCGTAGTTTACAAAGTTAAATTTGTTATATTCACCAGCTAAAGATGTAGGAGTTCCAGTAGGACCTGTTTGATTTTTTATAGTATTTTTACCAGAACCGCCTAATGAATCTATTTTTATATTAGTACTATCTACTTGAGTTAAAGTAATATTAGTTCCTTCAACTAGGTTAACTACAGAATCATCAGTTCCAGATCCCGATGTTAATTTTAATGGTATTTTTGTCCCATCTTTGACACCAGCATTTAAATCATAGCTGTCACCTCCAGCATCTGTGGTCCACTCAAGACCATTTCCTCCTGAGTTTACTTTTAATATTTGACCAGCTGTTCCAAAACCTGTTATACCAGTTAAAGATACTGTAACATCACCTGTTTGTACATCTACCTCTAAAGGAGCTGTAGCATTTAACTTATCGACAACATCAATAGCGTCTTTTAAATCACCTATTGTGGTTGTTTTAGTTTCTAATGTTTTAACGCCGTCTTTCTCGGATTGAGTATCTGATATTAATAATATATCTTCTACTACCGGACTATTTTTTCTAGGATAGGTATATATTATAGCCATGTTACGGTTTCTATGCTATATAACGTGAACTATTTGTATTACCTCTTCTATGTATTTTGTTAGCAGAAGCATTATGCCCATGCTCTTCGCGGTGTAAGCCTAAATCTTCTTTATGTATCTCTTTTTTTGCATCATGGATTAACTCTCTTTCATGCATCATATCTTTTTTGTACTTATTCATCGCTTTTGTATTTTACCGTTTTTATAAGTTAACTTCTCATCTTGTTGTACAAACTTTCCTCCGCCTCCTTCAGGTGCAGCATTCATTGTTTTAACACCTGTAGAATCAAATGGCAGTTTTTTGTTTAGCTTGGTAACAAATATGCTGTCGTTTTCTATTTCTTGAGTATCATCACCAAACATGTTCCAAGATTTTAAAACATCTTTAGCTCTTCTTTGCTGTCCTTTAACTGGTTTAGCTATTTCTTTAGCAACTCTTCCAACTGGAATGTCCCTAGCACCACGCGCTCCAAGATTTTGAGCTACTTTTGCTAGCTTTTCAATAGCTTGTTTATTGTTAGGCCCATCATGTGACTGCTCAACTGGTCTTAATTTCTTAGATGGGGCAAATTTAGGAAGGTTTTTTGTGACAGTGCCTTTTTTCTTGTTGAATACTACCTCAAATTCGGGTAGTTCAACCGCTGGTTGCACTGGTTCCTCCGGTCCTCCTGGCTTTTTATCGTACATAATTAATTTTTTTTTATTGTTAGACGTCTAATATAGTAATTCACCTATTTTTTTAAATATTTACCTTGTTTTATACTTATTTATTTATAGTATAGGGTGACACTTGCCTGTTATTAGTAGCTTTAATAGGCTTATGTCACTGTTTTTGAACTATCATTAGAAATATAGAACTATAGGGTTACCCCCTCATCGTAATCTATTTACGTTCTACCCAAATCAATTTTTAATTTTAGGCCCCCCTTTCTTTTTTTAAATCTTTTTTAAAAGTTTTGCCTTTTACTTTTGTATTTCAATATTACTTTAACCTTTTATGTTTCTCTATACATAGTAAATACGATGTGTCTCAGATAATAGTATCAAATAAATAAATAAACAATATGACTATCAATTTAAAATATAATAAACTCAATTCAATTCTAAATAACAATTCTGAAATCCATTACATAATTGACTCAGACAATTTCTTCGACGAGAATAATATTGACATGCATCAATTCAATAATAATAAATTCATTCTATTTGAATACACAACTCACTGGCCTGAAACTATTAAACTATTAAACCAAAACAATATTAACTATTCAATTCATACTGACGAACTAGACTTACAATATATAATAATCTAATTAATACTAACATATTAAACTATATTTATAAAACATCTGAGTTACTCAGGGTAAATTACTGAGAACTCATGTGTAAGACCTAACAACTAAAATTAACTAATAAACAAATATACACTTTTAAACTAACAAAAATATGAAAACTTTAAACTACTTACCAATTCTATTTATAACTACAATTATAACTATAATTACTTATAACATAATAACTTATGGAATTATTAACTACATTTCATTTAATGGAATTTAATACAATATAAATACGACTAACTAAAGATAATAGTATCAAATAAATTAAACTAATAACAATGACTAATAAATTAAAACTAAATCAACTAAATATATTAAAACTTAACAATCAAATATATATTCCTTTTCAACCTCATAATTTACCTACATATTTTCAAAATATACCATTAAGTCAAATTATAAAATTTAAATCTTATACTTACATTAACTTAAATTCATTAAAACAAACTTTACAATATTATACAAATAATATTACTTTTAACAAAACATTAAACTCACAATTAATACATCAAAAATAATACAAACTAAATACGATAACAACAAGATAATATATACAACTAACAAACTAATAATAATAACATGAAAAATTTAATTACTGAAATAAAAAATAAATTTCCTTTTAATAAAGAAACAGACTGTAAAGAAAAATATGCAGAACTACTTCAAGATTATTTATATGAAGAAATAATTTCAGAAATAATTACAAACTAAATACGACAAGTAACAGATAATAATAACAACTAAACTAAATAACAAATAAA
>Ga0209535_1001093_pt1 | contig 18599 bp, 30 predicted proteins | sample LinPmetageLP28_FD_184041 | JGI IMG/M metagenome (GOLD analysis project Ga0209535, IMG submission 184041) | Marine viral communities from the Pacific Ocean - LP-28 (SPAdes) (version 2) | ecosystem: Environmental > Aquatic > Marine > Oceanic | place: Pacific Ocean | collected 2009-08-22
ACCTTCGAAGGCCGCTTCAAATCTGTGCGACTCTAGTATTTGCCGTTGTACTAGGTTGGCCAAATAAAGGCTCCACGCAGCCATCATAACACAGGCCAGACTGTGTGAGAAGATATCCAACATCCCCATTGCGGATTGCCCACGGGACGCGACTTCCATGCCGTGCGCCTTCATAACATGGTACACTGGGCCGGTCGGCGCGTCGTGGTCGTGCATGAGGTAGAACGTCAGGATTATAAAGGATAGTACAAAGTCCAAAAGTAACGCCCGTTTGAGCCAAATCTTGCTAAACCAAACTGTGGCCAAAAGCACCAGCGCAGACGACCCCGCCCACCCATAAAGGATGATGTCAGGGACCATGCCCACAAACATACCGCAATAAGTCAGACCCACCAACGACACGGCGATGTGTTGAGCCGAGCCGTTTGCGCTTCGAATGGCTTGATACGTGCCTTTTATACCAAGTGCGGACGTCATTTTATTTCACCGTCAGACCAGCAGGCTGGACCGCTGCCAATTCCTCTGGGGTTGTAGCTGCATCAATGTCAGCATGGGTAGGGGCATCACGCAGGGCTTGCTTATCAGCAGTGATCTGGGTTGTATCAGCACCTGTCTCCAAAGCCTTCATGAAAGCTGTGTCAAGGGCTTCAAGTGGCTCAGTACGGCACTGACGTATCTTGTCACGCCAGATGTCTCGTGCTGCTGCCATGTCTACAGAGATAATCCCTGTGTCTGCATTAGCTTCCCAAGCGCCCCGAAAGGTACGTTCTGCTGGGATAGTGTAGTCTGCGGCGTCATAGCTTGTTGCGCCGATCTTGATGAAAGTCTGTGTCATTGTGTTTCTCCGTGTTTCTATGTTGGAATGCAGGTTATCATGGCATACTGGACATCAATTCGATTTGTGCCACTGTATGTAGCCATAAATTGAACCTGTGTGCTTGTGTATACTGTGCCGCCATAAGTTGAACCTGCGCCAAGAGAACAAAAGCGGTAACCTGATCCTGCGGTTGCTGGTCCCTGTCCGGCGGCTGTGGTTGAGGTATAAGCTGCGTCTGAAAAGGCAGACGAAAAGGTAACAGTTGTCGTGCCTGTACCTGTGTCTGTAATCGAAGACACACCTACGTCACCTACGATATTCTGCGTCGAGAGCTGATTCACTTGGCACGTTACTGTCGGTGCAACAGCGGAACCTATAGGACTAGCAGTGTCGAAGTCGTCGTCACCTCTAAGAGTGGTAGCCATCTGAGCCTCCGATCTTAATGAAAGTTTGTGTCATCACAGTACCACCCCTAGTGTCACCGTATCTCTGTCAACTAGGGTACCATTTTTATTAGCCACCTCAATCTCCAGTGAAGTGGTTGAAACAGCAACAGGAGATATTAGAGAATAACCTCCGCTTCCCAAATTACCCGCCAGATAAAAGCCAGCATAATTACTAGAAGAAAGGGCGTTATCAAAGTTTAGCGTGTAGTCCCCCGTGCCATTGTCCGTAATACTACTCACATTCCCGTCATCACGAATAGCCACTGTACCAGTGCCATCGAAGTTTACCCATGCCTTAGCAGGATAAAGGCCAGCACCGCCTGTAGTTTGTAACGTATCAACCTTTAACGTACTCATGCTGCTATCCTCCAAGCATTACGAAACGACCTGTCAGAGGGGACGTTTTCTGTTTTGACAATCTTGAACATCGGTCTGTTATATTCCTGAGACCAGATGTGACGAGGGATGTCCTTCATGACGAGATACTCGATGGCTTCTTCTTCTGTGAGGGGGCCAATACGAGGTGCAGTCCACTGTGCTGCGTGTTTTTCTGGGTCATGCTTAAAGGTGTCGTGACGACCCTCTGCGATGGCTTGTTGCTCATCGTCCTGCAGTGCCCAGTAGACGGAGATAGGCGGCAGTAGCCCAGCCTTGGCTTCTTCTAGCCAGTTGTCACTAGGGACAAGCACCATTGCGGGTTGCTCTGGTTGCTCTGGGTCTTCGAAGATTACTCTGTACTGGCTCATTGTGTTACCAGAAGACAGCCAATGTCTGTATCGTCAGCAGTACCTGCTGCAGTGTTGTAAACTTTGCAGCTACCAGTTGCTACGTTGTTGATGTGGAAGTAAGCCTCTAGGTTCGCAGCCAAGCCGTCACCATCCTTTGACATCCCTGATATTGCGTAAGAGGCATCCGTCATAGCTGCCGTAAAGTTCATTTGATAGTAGCCTGTGCCAAGGTCTGTCATGCTTGAGGTGTTGCCACTCGCACGAACAGTCATTGTGGTCTGAGCGTCGAAGTTCACCCAAGCCTTAGCTGTGAAGAACGTAGCACCACCAGATGTGGCTTCTTCGAGTGTGTTTACTTTAATCGTACTCATGCTAAACCACCGTCCATGTTTCGCCAGCACCAACCGTCACGGTGACACCATTGTTAATCGTAATAGGCCCAGCCGACATTGCGTTCTTGCCGTTTGTGATTGTGTAGTTCGCGGTCACGTTCTGACCGTTCTCGTAGAAGATTTCGTCTGAGCCGCCACCTGCTGCACCCGCTGCAATGCCTGTCAGGGCAGAGCCATCACCAGCGTAAGACGTAGCAGTCACCACGTTAAACGTAGGGCTGTCATTGGTTTGCACTGCACTGTCGGCCAAAGCACCCTGTGCTGCTGTTGCTACGCCTGACGGTGTAACTTTAGATGATAGAGTTGCCATTAGTTTTACCCTTCTGGCTCAGTAGGCCATGTAATGCTCATTTAAGAAATCCTTACGTATAAGGTTGCAGGGTAGTTGTAATAGCCCGATGGCTTCTGGCCCATACACCTCCAAGTGCCAGAAGGCGCTGTCGCACCTGTGTTTGTGACACTGTATCCAGAGTTGTTTCCAATGCTGTTGTTAGAAACAGAGCCGTAACGTAGTGAACTCCCCGAAACAGATTGCCCCGGAGTAAGGGTAGAAGCGACCCGATACATAAGGAACGCATAAGTCCCAACATCACCAGTGGTTGTACTGCCACCAACACCAGTCAGAGCAGAGCCATCAATAGCTGGCAAAGCTCCTGTAAGGTTAGCTGCGTTTAGTGGGGAACCAGAATGTAAAGCAGTGCCAGAAACAGCCGTAACATCCTCAGAAACATCTGTGACATCAATGTGTTCTACCGCATTTGTCACTGCATTCTGTCGCAGCTTTGCGAACCAGTCCGCTGCTAATCTTGCCCGTGATCTACTCATGGTGCGTCGCCTGTCGGCTCAGTAGGCCATGTGATGTCGTTAGGGAAGCCAGCCTGCTGTGGTACGTCTAAGAGTGCCTGACGGTATGTAGCCCACGCAGCCTGTGTCTCAACATCCAGTGCAGCCCACCGTAGGGCATTACCAGCGATAGCATCCACTTCCAAAAGACGTGCATCACGCTCTGCACGGACTGATGCTGCAAGTGCTGCGTCTAGTTCAGCTTGAGTAGGTGGAACGTAAGCTACGAAGTCCGTGCCAATGAGGGCCATGACTTCATCGTTGTTGATGGTCATGTCAGTGTCAGAGGGGTCTAGACAATAAGGTATCCAGCCGTGTATCGGATGGTTGATCTCTACTTCCATGCGGAGGTTGTCAGACTGTAGTGATGCCGCATTGCGGACTTCTGTGATTGTAATAGTCATTATGATATCCTTACCCATACTGAAGCCATCGTATCTCTCCGACTAAGGGCTATGGTTGATTGGTAGTAACCTGTTTGCCCCATCAACCGCCATGTACCTGAAACAGAGCCATCACCAGTGTAGTCGCCAGAAATGTTTGTACCAGTCAAAGTGTTTGCGGGGTAAAGACTGCTTCCTGCAAGTGTAGACCCCGGCAACCTTTGAGCGTTTGTACTAGCCCAGAGAAGCGCATAAGTACCCACAGCGTCGTAGGCTGTACTACCAATACCAGTCAGAGCAGAGCCATCACCAATGAAGGAGGTCGCTGTCACGGTGCTGATAGTGCTGATTGCTCCAGTATCTTGTATCTGTGCAATCGTAGTATTGGAGGTGTTGCGGAACTGAAAATCATCCGCAGTGCGGAAAAGGGTATCGCCATTTTCGTAGTAATAGAGACGAGGTTTCCCATCACTGGAATAGTGATACGTAGCCGTGGGCAGGGTCAACCTGCCGCTGAGTGTAGCGGCAGCAGTCGTCATTGTGCCCGTTACATTAATATTACCAGAAAACGTACCACCAGCAGATGCAGGCACAGTGTCAGCAACGGAGAACGGGCTGTAGGCTACAGTGTCAACAGTGTCACCAACAGTCGCACCAACAGTCAGTACAACAGTCGTACCGTTTGTAGCTGTAAAGTCTGAACCAGCAATCAGCTTAATGCCGTTGAGGTACACATCAATAAACCCCGCAGAGTATGTGACACTGAAGGCTGTCTGTCCTGCTGTAGCTACAAAGTTAACACGGGTTGTACCTAAACCAGCCAATGCACCTACCTGCGTATAAATCTGCCATGTCGTACCATCGTAGGTAAACTGAACAGCCACCCCACCAATGTCCATCGTCATGTCAGCAGCATCACCCTCGATAGTGGAACCATTGCGGCCCACCGTGAGGTTTGTAGTTGCCCAATTAGCGCCATCAGTAATGACAACAGTGTCGCCTACTGCGGGTGATGCTGGCAGGGTTACAGTAAATGCACCGCCTGAAGTGTCAGCAATAACACCCTGATTATCTGACATCGTGACGTTAGCCGTGTGACGTGTGTAGGCAATACCCTCAGATGTTGCCCCAGCTTCAATACCGTCCAGCTTAGTACCATCAGTAGCAACATCACGACCATCGAAGGTGGAGTTGGTGGTAATCGCCCCCGTCATAGCCCCGCCCGCTTTAGGCAAGGCTGCATCCGCTGTAGTCCCTTGTGCTGCGGTGGCATAGTCAGAGCTGTCAAAGGCCTTGACCTGAGCAAGGTTTGTCACCTCACTGTCCATCAAAGCACCCGCAGCGGTGACGTTAGTTGTGTCAGTTACGTCGGCACTGGCCTCAATACCATCCAGCTTTGTCTTGTCGCCATTAACAAAAGGCCCCTCGGAAGGAGGCTGCTGAATGTCCGCTGCCGCTGCAGTAACAAACACTACGGCGTTACCCGACAGGTTTATGAGAGACCCTGTTGAGCTTTCCCCCAGTGTCCGTGATAGCGTCGTGCCGGACGCCGTGTAGGTGCCCGTACCGATCTCAAAGGCACTACCGTCCTCGATGGTGTAGCGGACGATATCCCCGTTGGACACACCAGCAGCAGCAAGAGACTGAAATCCGGGCGCAGGAGTGCCCAGCGTAATCGTCCCTGTGCCCGTAGTAGCTGTGGCAACTTTAGCCCTGTTAACAAACGTGACCATGAGAGGACCTTTGCTTAATTAAGCGATGCGGATGATAGCGCTCGAGGAGTCCGCTGTTGGAAAGATGACTTGAAAGTCCCCGTTTGTGGCGGTCTTGTCTTCACCGAAATCCAGCACCAAAACGGACGGGTCACCTGCGGCTGTGTCGTTATAGATCAACGCTCCTCGGGCCGTAATAGTGGCAGACGTGAAGGTGATATCTGCAAAGTCCGTTAATGCCGTAGTACCGCTGGTAGTGGGGGTGACGTTGGTCAGAGTCCCGCCGCCTGCAGCGTACGAGCCCGAGTTAGAGACCTCGTTGGTGGCTGTGTACGCAGTGGTCGCCGCATTAAACGACGCGCTGTTGGTGTACAACGCGAGCTTAAACGTATTGCCTGAACTAGCAGTGAAGTTGTGAACCCCCTGCAGGAGCTGTTGTTTAAAACTGGTACACATGAAGTTTCCCGAGAATGCCATGACTATTTTCCTTTCAAGGTTTTTAGGAGATCCGCTGCTGCGGAGGTTTGAGATGCACTGTACACAGTTTTTCGATCGTTTTCTACCGCTTGTTGCATGTACAGCTTAACCATCTGCTCCACGCGATCTTTAAACTCGTGAGCTTGTACGCGGATCGGCTCCGGAGCAGCGTCTGACACCGCAACAATCTTATTGGCGCATTGAGCCGCGAGCTCTTCAATGGAAAAGCTGCGCCCTGAAGTAGTGCGGACACCCACCTGAAAATCGGCGCGCATGCTGATAGGATCAGTTATCATTGCTTCTTCCTTACAACTTCTCCGGTGCGGTACTCGTCGGTAGTTTGCTTTGCCTCACCCAATAGCTTCAGGCCAGAAATAGCTTCTTGAAACCGAGATTGATACAGCTGCGTCATGGTCGGGTCACCTTTGAGAAAGATGTTCGCCTCGACCAAAGATCCGTAGAGCATTCCCAGCTCGGCGTTCTCGCTAAGCCATGTTGTTCCGCTATCCGCTCCGGCCGTCAGGCTAACGGGACGGTACAGATACTCAAGCTGAGCAGTGTATATTGCGTCAGGGGTCGGACCCAAAAGCAAGTAGTCGTTGTCAAACTGTGCGTAGTACCTAGGAGTCCCAGTTGTAGAGACATCTGGGGTGTAGGACTGCACAAAACTGAGCTCCTTGAACTCAACAAACACTTTGTCGCCATCGGCACCGGTGAGAGAAAGGGCCATAGGCGCAAGAAAGTCGCTAGGGACGGGGAGAAACCGAACACCGGCAGCCGTCGGGGCGGTTGCGTTTTTCTGAAAAAGAGAGAGCTGAACAAGCTTGAGCATCCGCTCTTCTGCCATCCGAATGAATAGAGGCAGGTTGTTGACCAACGTAGTCTCGCTGGACTCCGTAAAGTCTTGGACGGCTTGCTTTAACTGAGCATATGTAAAACTCATGTCGTGGATACCTCTACTGTTCCCACTTTGCCAATGGCGCGAGGGCGGTCAAGATTTGGGGCCATGATCGTAGGGACACCAACATATACCTGAAGAGACATAGGTTGATCAGGGCGCGGGTTGCGAATAGCCTGTGGGTCAGGTCCTGCTTTTGGAGGGAACAGTTGAGGGTGCTTCTCTTCGTATTCGTCAGACCCGACTAAGGCGCCTGTCCACTCTTTGCGCATATCACGCAAGCGGTAGCGAAAACCAGACCGGTCCGAAATCCCAAAGGCGTTTTTATCGGAGGCGAAAGCCATGCGTTAGACCCTCATCGATCGAGCACTAGGAACCAGTGTCAGGCTGACTCGAGTCTCGTCCTCGTTAGCAGCGCGCTGGAACTCCTCTTCGTAGACCATCTTGGTCATCTGCACACGATCTGGAGCCCGCTTCATCGCCAAGTAGAACGCTAGCCCAGCAACCATGCACGGATAGAACCTGAACGGGATGCCCGTAGTGTTCGTCAGTGTGTCGACGTCTTCTATCCTCCGGACGTAGTAGTACACCAACTGATCAGTGCTGTTTTCAGGTGTCTGCCAGACGTTTATGACAGGGGCGATCTGTCGGTCGTAAAAGAACTGAGACGGTCTGCCTTGATCGGTTTTGTTGGGAAAGTCGAGATAGTCGCTTCGGCTGATGCGCGACATCTCGTAGTCCGTACCATCGCGGCGCAGTGCCATGTCCAAGACATCCACGACGTCTTCGGTGAGCGTGTACTGAGCGGTACCTTGAGTTACAGTCCTTGTCCCGCTCGCCACCGTCCACATGTTGAGCCCTCGATTGGCCCACTCGGCAAACATCAGGTTCAAGGATCTACGCGCCGTTTGGGCATCGTAACCTGTACGCATCTCAAGACCGATGCGCTCATACGCCTCTTCGATCGCTTCCGCGACGTCTAGGTTGAAATCTCTTGAGCCCGATGTTGTCATTGTCTTAAACCATCTTTGTGTTGCGAACGCCGCGGCCGCTCATTACGCAACCACCGTTCTTATAGCCCATAACCTTACCGCCGTCTTTATAGCCTCTTTTGATCATACCACCATCTTTCTTCTCAATCACACCACGCCCAATCAGGACGTCTTTCTTTGTGACTTCACCGTCTCCACTTAGATCTTTCATAGCATATCCTTTCCAGTGCTTAAAACACTCTTACCAATCCGCCATTGGCTTTCCAATTGATCCGCTTGGAAGACTTCTTCTTCTTCGCGGCTGACGTACACTGGGCCATCGTAGGCCGACAGGCCGGATAGCTCTTGCGCTTCTCGCCTTTCTTGCGACCGCAAGGCTTTCCCGTCTTGCAGTCAACCCAGCCCTTGCCGTTGTTTTGGCCAAACCATTCTCGAAGTGAGTTCTTCTTGGCCATCAGAACGTCCTAGTACTCTTGCGGCGCTTCTCATCAACACAGCCGCAACCCGAGGCGATTACGCCTCCATTTTTGTAGCGGTCGCGAGCAGGCCTCTTGGGGTTATCAAACGCAGTAACCATGCCCCCGTCCGCCTTCTTAGAAGATTCGCCCCAGTTTGCCGCTCCGACCTTGCGGCACTTCGAGAGCGCCCCGCTTGCGTACGCGCTTGGCCACACTTTGTACCGAGCTTTTACCTTGCGGTAACATGCGTCCTTCTTGCTTTTTTCTGCCATTGGACTTCCCTTCCGGCGGCGAGGTGATCTGAAAAGGCATACTGGATCGATTCATCTCAGTCACCACATCTTGCACGACCAGTACCTGGCCGACAGTTTATCCAACTTCTTCGTGTCACAACCATGACGAGCCCTAAACGACTTTCGCCGTTTAGGGTTATTTTTTTTGATGGTCATGTTGGCATCGCCAAAACGAATGATCTTTTCTTTGCCTTTATCGCAAGCCTTTACAACAGACTTCTTTCCGCCAGAAATCTGGCGCTTGGGTACGTTGCATTTCATCTTAGCCTTGTCGATTTTAGGCATAGATAGTCCTTACGCTAAAAGAAACGTCAGTTCGGTTCCCGCGCCCGTAAGCGCAGAAATGTAAACACCAGAGGTAAACAGCATTCCGTTCTCAGGAATGTAAATCTCGTTCATCCCCACAGGGAACTTTTGAGTCAAGAGCGTTGCGCCCCCGCTACCGTTGGTAAGAGTGAACGAACCCGCGGTAGTAGCATATATGTTTACGGCCTGAAGTCGCGATCTGGACGGCCCTATGAGAGCCGCCGCCGCACCTTGCGCATGACTATACGCATTTATGTCTGAGCCAGCCATTCAACTACTCCTTATGGACGGATTGCGGTGTGGTATGCCTGTGCGTACAGGATCGTAATTACCGCAACACCAGCAGCAGTTGCAGCGCTGTTTGTCACTGTGAGTTTGAGGTCTGCAGTGCCTGTGTTGTCCCACTCACCTGTGCCACCACCTTGTGTGGTGACCGTTTTCAAACCAGCGCTTGTGCCAGTTGCCAAAGTGTTCAAGATTGTAGTTGCACCACCCACAGTGTCACCGACGCTGATGTTTGTAGTTGTGTTCGCCGCAGTAGACAAATCAACGATACAGTCAATGATCTTAGAGTTTGCGGGGATAACCATGTTTGTTGCACCCGCAGCAATAGCCCCTCCGTTAAGGTTCATTGTGTGGGTCTGCATCATTACAACGTAGCCGACGTTAGCAACGTCCGAGCCTACAGTTGTACCAGTCGTGTTCTTGATGTTACCTGCCCGGATCGGGCCTGAAAAAGTTGTATTAGCCATGTGAGTCTCCTGTCGTGGCAAATGTCAGCGGCACCATGCCGCTGTCAGGGATACCCAGACAATACAACGTATGCACACAAAAAGAAAGGGGCGACCCGAAGGCCGCCCCAATCCCAACTCTCACGGGAGGATAGAGAGTTACGCGCCTGGTGACGCGAACACAGCGCGGGGATCGGAGAACCCAAAGCTGTAACGCTCACGCGCCTTGAAGCGCATGTTGCCTGTGTCGAAATCGGCTTCCATGCCGGTCGACAAAGCTGAGCGCTCAAAGTGTACGAAGCCACGAGGTGCATCGGTCTTGATGAAGAACGCATCAGGGTCAGTGAAGAAGTCGTTGACAGCGTAGCCGTCAGGCAACATACCCATTGATTTGATTGCGTTCGTATCATTGTCCGCTGTGCCAACACGAAGGTTGGACACCATCAAACGCTCTGCAACGAATTGCAGCTGGCGAGGGATGAGCAGCTTCAGGCCACGAAGGGCGATCTTCATGCCACGCTCGTCTACAAAACCAGCAATGTTGATCAAGGCATCTTCGAGAGATGTCTCATTCAAGTCTGCTGCTACTACAGGCGTGTTGGCAAAAGTTCCACCGTTAGCAAGCGGATGGTTAGTTGCACAAAGAGCAACCCCGTCCCCGCCAGCTGAAGCACCGCCGGTGAAGGCGTTGTTCAAGATGGATGCCGCTTTAACCTGCTTGGAGTGCGCCATTGAACGTGCAAGAGCACGTGTATAGCGTGAGCCAAGACGATCGTACAGGTTATCTTCGATAGCCTCCTCGGTAAGTGAGAACGCCAGAGCGACAGTCTCGTGGTTATACCGAGCAGTATATGCCTCACCCGCTTCGTCGAAGTTGATGCCTGAACCCTCAGATTTAGTCGGTGCTGCGCCGAACCCGGTCAGCATGACTTCCTCTTCGAATGCTCGATCAGAAGACTCAGTGGTGAAGATTTCGGAGTGCTGGTTTTCGTAGCGACCGTACTCCATGCCAAAGAGGGCGTTAAGACCCGGCTCCAGCTCTTTCGCTAATTGTGCGCGAGAAATAGCCATGTTTCAGCCCTCCTTTAAACGCCAGTTGTCGAAACAGTGCCACCGGCAATCGCGCCATTGGCGGAATTGAAGTGGTTGTTCAGACGAACGATGACAGGGATACCAGCTACAGTGAAGTCTGAGTTGTCTGGGTCATTTTGAATGCCCATAATACGCAGGTTCAATGTGTTTGTGGTGGCGATGGTGTTCAGATCTAACGAGCCTGTTGACAAGCCTGTTGCAGCTGTACCGCCAGTAGCAAGCGCCATGTTTGCGTTAGCAAACAATGCAGCACGTACTTCTGCTTCGGTATTAGCAGCAGCAACGACGTTAGATGTTGCGACTACAAACTGCTGCATCGGGTCGTCGTAAACGAACGCCTTTACAGGGAAGTTTGTGTCGGCACCTGAGCCGGGCCAGCTGTTAGAAAAGATCGTTTCACCAGTGGTTGAGGAAACATATTCACAGCCAGCGAACACACCCAACAGACCTACTGTACCACCCGAAGCCGCACCAACGATGTCAATGACACCTGCGGCGAGAGGGATAACAGGAGAGCCCTGATAGATAGCGTTCGTGTTGCCTGCAGCAATACGATACTCAGTTGCACCAGTGCTGTTGGTGTTCTGACCCACTTTTCCAACGGGTCGAAGACCGAATGCGCCATTTGTATTGGCCATTTGACAGCTCCTTTAGCTTTCAGTTAATCGGAAGACCCACGTCCTCCGAAGGATACACGACTTTGCCGATTGTTTTGAATCGGCATCGAAGGATGTGACTCCTTCATTAAGTCCTGATCGACAGCCTGCATCTGTTCGCGGGTCCGGTTCCCGTAATACGCGGATCGTTCTTGCGCAGTTTCGACAGGTATACGACACAACATCAGACCACCTTGACCAATAACACCTGAATAACTTCCAGAGTCGATTACAGGCGCATGGAACGTCGGATACTCATCAGCTCGGACAGGTTCCCATCCTTCGCGAAGTTTGGAAGTGACGTTCATAACGTCTTCCTCTCCACGCATAGCTGTTCGAATCCAACGATGCACATAACCCTCAGGAGCGTCAGGTGCTTGGAGGTGGCTGGGCGGTGCCCATGGTTTTCTGCGTGATGTTTCTTCACGGGTCTCAGTTGCTCGTGGAGCTCGTTTATTGTCAGTCATCAGATCAGTCCTTTACGTACTTTGCATATTCCTCGAGAGGAACGTTCAGCCTTTTCGCAATAGCGATCTGCGACGGTGAGAGCTTCACGGTCCTGCGTCCTGATTTCGTGCTGCGGGAAGCTGAAGAACCAGCAGGTGCGACCTGACTCTTCCCCGGTTTTTTGTCCGCCTGAAGCTTGCTCGGAAACTCCGAACGCATACGGCGATCAATCTCACTATAGTACTCATCGCTTTGTGGGTCAAACCCTTCCTCTTCGACAAGTTTACGATGGACTCCAAATGCAGCGTAGGTCATGACCTCGTCTTGGCCAAACCACGTGTTTTTCTCGGCCCACCCCTGTGCCTTCTGGTCAACGGCAGCGGGCTGCTGCTCCTGAGCAGGGGCAGGTTGTTGACCAACGTACTGCTGCTGCTGGTTTTGCTGAGGCGCCTGCAGACGTTGATCCGCGCGCCGTTTAGCGATGTCATAGCGGTCCTTGTCCGAAGTTGCGCGAGCAATGGACTCCTGAGCCTCGATCATCTTATCGGTGTCACCAGAGTCATACGCATCTTTATAGTTCCTGCGGGCCTGTGTGACTTGGGCTTCGATACGAGCTCCGTACTCATTTAAATACCCGCTGTCGAGCTGCTTCAAGCGGCCCTCCAGCTGCTGCTTTTCCTGCAGTAGCTGCTGAGCAACGCGGACAGCCTCTTCGCGGTCTCGCTCCTCTTTGCGGTACTTCTCGGTCAGGCGTGAAATGCGCTTTTGCACACCCTTGCTATAGGTCTCCAGCTCGTCAGAGCCTTCTTCCGATGCAGCGGATACCTCAGAGGATTCACCTTTTTCGGAGCCCTCTTCGTTTTCCTGCTCAATGACAATCTCTTGATCCTCATCGTCGATAGCCTTTGTGGCTTCCTCAGACATTCGTCTTCTCCTCAAACAGTTTTGATATCAGTAGGCTCAAGAACAGTGGCGATCACCTCATCATCATTAATGATGCGAATCTCCCCACCTTCGATCCTGAACCGAGAGCCGGAGTACCGGCCAATGCAAACCCAGTCGCCCTTCTTGCACCAAGGTTCTGCGCTCGGTCCAAATTTACTGGCGTCCTTGTAGGCCTCAGGCCCAACCGACAGTACGTAAGCAACGACAGTTGCCACGCTTTCTCGGTCGCGGACCTCCTCAGGGATGTACAGACCACCTTTGGTTTGCACCTCAGCCTGATACGGCATGACCAAAACCCGCCAGCCTGTGGGCTGCGGGAGACGGTCGAGCAGTGATTTGTCTACGAGGGATGGGTCTAGTACGCGTTCCTTTGGATCCACGTAAGATGTGTCGAGAGAAGATACCGCGCTGTCCCCTTGAGGGGCCGCAGCCGGAGCTGCTTTTTCAGCGTTTATTTTCTGCGCAACATGGTCAGGAAGATAAAGTTTCTTCGTCATAGTCTGCGTTTTTCTCCAGCAGGGCCTTCATTTCAGCCGACGCGTAGGAGAGGCCCCGTAGCTCCCCTACCAGCTTTTTGTATTCCTCCCAGCTTGGAAGGCCGTCAGCGGCGAGTACTTCTTTTATGTACTCCTCCCTGCTACGCAACAACTTATACACACGAGATGCAAAGTCCACAACATCCATTACAAAAATTCCCCGTAGTCCTCGTCCAAGTCAGAGGTGATAGGACCCCCCTCTACCCACTTGTCGCACACATACTCTGCTGAGCATACAAACTTCAGCAGCTGGCAGTAACCAGCCTCTCCGGAATCAGTGCCGATACAATCCAAGATATCCTCAGTCTGATTGTAAGCGCCGCAATTTCCGCACACATCAGTCGAACCAAACCCACCGCTGTCCGAGGGGTCTCGGTACTGTGCCGTTTCAACAGCGGACTCTCGGTTCGCGTTGTTGGTGTCCGCATCACGCGTAGCAACGGGACAGCTATTGCCCTGTTCGTCTTCCTCGAACTTGTCGACAGGAGTCATTTCCCCAAAGGTGATAGTGATTGAAGGCATCAGGTCGTTCCTTTTCTCTGCGCCGCCATTGCGGCTTGATTCGCAATCCGCTCACGGTTTACATCATTCCGATCGTCAGCAATGTCCTCTTGCAGCTCCAAGCGAGCCGCTTCTGAGGCTGCTTTCTGCTGAAGCTTGGCTTGATCGATCTGCAGTTTGGCTTGATCAATCTGCCCGTCCTGCTGGATCTCCTGCTGCTTTAGTTGAAGTTCGCTGTTACGGATTTGCACCAACGGGTCGGCCATTGGGTCAGGCGCCGGAGGCATGATCTCGGGAAGCAGCTTTTCAAGGAGCTGTTTCTGCAGAAGTGCTGCGTAATCAGCGGAATGCTTTGGATCTTGTAGGGCCATCTGAGTTTGAGCGATCTGCTGCTGGGCTTGATCCGGAGCTATTGCGCCTGTCTGTACGGCCATCTGTACTTGCTGGATCAACTCCTGAGACTGCTCCATCATCTGCTGTCGTGCCAGAAGAGCAATGTGCTCCATTATGTGTGCCAGAAGGCCTGTTACGGCGTGAGGCATCGCCTGTACTAGAGGCAGCTTAAAGAACGCGACGTGCGATTGAATGTGCGCTTCGTGGTTCTGGTCAGGGAAGGCCTGTAGTGGAGTGCCCACAACAGAGCGACCATTCTCCATCGCGGGGTCCATAGGTGCGGGCTCGGGCGGAGGAGGTAGAATCTCGTCAATGTTTTGCACTTCCAGCGCCTGATACATCCGGCGGTAAGCCGAATGTAAGTTGTGCATCTGCGGGTTGGTCTGGGCAAGCTTGAGCTGCTCCTGAGCCAAAGCGACACGCTGCGCCATCGAGAATATGTTCGGGTCGCTAACAGGGATGATGTCCACTCGGCCATCGAAGTCCTGCTCTTTCAGCTGCTGGGCATCGCCTTCAAGCTGATAAGGGTAAGTGGTCGGCAGATTCTCAGAAACGATGCGGGCAAGAATCTTGAACTCCTGCTTCTGACCATGGTGCAAGCGCTTATGGATTGCAGACAGGACTTTCATCCCGCGCTCAAGCAGCGCAACCGTCGTGCCGACAGGTTGTTCTTGCCCCATGCTCTGAGCCTGCTGGTCAGCAACCGACACAAAGCGCCGACCGCCATCTACCAGCGCGCCAAGCAGCTGGGCCAGCGTAGCAGAAGGTTCTTTGTACGGAAGCGGAATAATCGCGTCACGAATGTTGCCGCCCGGAGCATCAATGTCTCGGAACTCACCAGGCTGCAACGGCTCATCACTGTTGCTGACACGCATGCCACGAGCCTTGAAACCCGCAGGAAGGTTGGACAGCGTACCCGCGTCGATCAACTGGCGCAGGATGCTTGTCGCCGCACGGCCAAGGCCGCCAATCATGTGTGTCAGGCCGAAGCCGTAGAAGCCCAGACCGGGGAGAAACTTATAAGGCACGAAGTACGGGATGGACTCACGAGAGGGGTCCGCCTCGACGTAGTTGCGGCGGATGGACAGAACCGTGTCGCTGTCGCGATCGATAGACACAATGTAGGGGAGCTTGATGCCGGTGGGCTCACCGTCGACGCCAATGTCCTCAAACCCCTCGAGGTCCAGCTCTACGTGCATCTCAAGAACAGTGCGGATATCATCGGTGTACGAAGAACGGGAAACACCCTGCAACTCGTTTACCTTGCTCTGCACATCGTCTTCTTCGTCATCGCCTGCACTCGACAGCTCTACGTCGCGGTAGAAACCAGCAACCTGCATCTTACGGACTTCGTTGTCAGACATCTTTAGAACATGCGTGATCCGCGGTGCGCTGCGTAGGTCAGTGGCTGTGTACGGAACAACTACGTCTTGCGCGGGAACAAAGCGCGCAACAGGGCGCTGCTTTGCTTGGTCAAAGTAAATCTTCTTGAATGTCATCCCTGCCAGCGGGAGATAGAACAACATCTGGTCCGTGTCTGGATCGTACTCTTCCATCCGGTCCAGAATCAGATAGTTCATGTAGTCCTTGACCCGCGTTGCTTGGGCCTCTGTCTCTGAGTTGCTAACACCTAGAACAGAAGTTTTCACCGGACCGCCGGAGGGAAGAAGCTCTTTATAGGCCTGCGCCTGAAACTGAGTGACGCTTTCCGCAACGAGGGGGTGAGTAACGTTGGACGCACCTTCGAATGGTGTGCTCCGCTCCTCGGTCTTAACGCCTAAAAGCTCAAGACCCTTTACATAGGTGTCTTCCCAGTCGGATCGGGATTCAAGGTCGTCCTCAAAGGCACCTACTAGATCAGAGGATATATCACCAAGCGTATCGTCCTCAAGAAAATCCGCAAGGTTTGCGTCGAAAGGAATCAACTCCTCCACAGACATTTCTTCCATGCCCATCAAAGCCTCGACCAAAGCGCCGTCAGGCATCTCAGTCACCTGTGCCCCGCCCTCAAAATTCTGGGGGAGGTTCAGGGGAACCTCAACGCTCATCGCATCAGGGGCGCCTGCTGGGTTAGAGGTGTTGTCCACCATGCTGCCAAACGACTGTGGAGGTAGGGCCATCAATAGTACTCCCGTTTGCGAGGCACCTGATCTCTAAAATCTAGGGTCTCTTCATCGTGTATCGGAACGAACCCGCCTTGGCGGAAACGTATTAAAGCTAGAGTCATGCTATCACAAAAGTCGTCATGATCGCCATTGGGAAAGGAAGAAACTTCCTCGATCACTTCTTCTGCGAAGCGTTTGTCCTGCGGGGCCCATACCAAACCCGCCTCAAACAGCGGGGATACCATGTGCATTCTTGTTGTCTTGTCTACACCACCGCCGCCTGCGCGTCTACCGGGGGAGAACCCAAGGGCCGGAATGCCACGAGATCGCATCTCGTCGATTAGCGGACGACCTGTGGCCTTGGCCTCAACAATTACCATGTCGGGCTCCCAGTACTGGTGCTCCTCAAACGCAACTTCCTTGAGCTCAGGGAAACTCCAGCGGCCGCGTTGGCCGTCCAATAGGATCAAGTGGTCCCTGCCGTCGTCGTCATGCTCAAACACGCCCCACGTTGTGATCGCAGAGTAGTCTGCCGTCTCTTTCTTTGAGAACGCAGTATCGTAAGCTTGTATAATATACTTGAGGCTGGGTATGTCTTCCTTGTCCCATACACGCCACCACTCCTTGCGGACGATAGCGCCACCCGCAGACGTCGGCTGCTGCTGCCACTGCGCGGACCACTTCTGAGCAGGGAGAGAAGCCTTGATCGAAAGTAAAGAATCCTTGTCCCAGAACTCAGGCCACAAAGGGTTGCTCGAAGGCAACAGCGCAGGGAACTCAACGACCTCCCATTGGTCCGCCATCGGGTCTGCAGACTGGTTTGCAATAAGACGCCCAGTAAGATCCTTCTTACCCCAACGAGTCATGACCAAAATAATTGCACCGCCAGGCTGAAGACGCTGCCGAGGACCAGAGGTGTACCACTCGTAAGCGTGGTCAAACGCGGTGTCGCTCATCGCGTCCTGCTCCGAGTGAGGGTCATCAATGATGAACAAGTCAGCGCCGCGACCCGTAACCGCCGCACCAACACCAGCAGCAAAGTACTCGCCGCCCTTGTCTGTGCCCCACTTACCCGCACCCTTGTTGTCCTCTTTGAGGTTGGTGCCAGGAAAAATCTCTTTGTACGCCGGATCGTCGATCAAATCCCGCACCTTGCGGCCAAACCTGACAGCGAGCTCCGTGTTGTGCGTAGCCTGAATAATCTTGAGCTTGGAGTTCCTGCCCAGAAACCATGCCGGCATCAGGAACGAAGCAAACTCAGACTTTGAGTGGCGAGGCGGCATGTTGATGATTAAACGCTTCAACTTGCCCTGAGCCACCTGCTCAAGCTTCTCAGCAATAATACGGTGGTGAGCACCCTCGATGAAGTTCTCATACACATGGTGCGCAAACTTCATGAAACTATCGGTGGCCTGCTCCCGAACCTCAAGCTTCGACTTGGCCTGCGTCAGCGCAAGAATCTCTTTCAGAACGTCGTCAGGTAACGCGTCAAGATTAGGCATTCAAATGCTTTCTGTAGTTCCCGCCAACGTGATCAAAACCAGACCGCTCCAAAAGCTTTCCTGTGCGATCAGCAAACAACCCTGAAGAAATACCAATGTACAACTCCGTTGCGCCGTTTTCTCGAGCCCAGTTACTAAACATCTTGATCATACGAGGCGCGGCCCACGAACCACGGTGCTCAGGCAACACGTAAAAGGCGTAGTCATTCGCAACAGAACCACGGCTGAACACGTAGTTCGAGATCCCGCCGCACAACATACCAGCAACCTGATCGTCGTCAGTGTAAGCAAGAACACCGTGTCCGCGGGGATTGTTGATGACCATGTTCAATACAGAGTTTGCCGTCTGCTCAACGTCAAAAGGAACAGTCTTAAAGTCTGTCTCGCCGTGCATCGTTATCGCAAGTCTAAGAATATCCTGCAAACGATCGACGGCAAAAAGTTCATATCTCATTATACTAAGCTGGCAATTCCCAGCCGCTTCAAAGCACGAGCCCCACCACCAGCTTGTCCCGGCGTGATTCTCGCTCCTAGGTCCACGGCCTTCGGCCCCCCTCCTCCTAATGCATCTAGGTCAAGGTATGCCAGAGCGTCAGACAAGGAGTCAAGGTAAGACTTGTTCGAAGCTTGTTCTTCGTCTGAGTCCTCTGCCAGCGCATTGATCGCGTCGTAGAAAGAGCCGGGCTCACCTTCATACGCGTCTCGAAGCCATTGTGGCGCGTTTGCGCCGCTGCCGTCTTCGCCCCACACAGCCGGCGTGCCGAAGCCGAGGTGCATTGATCCGGGCGCCATATAGTTCTCGCCAGCACCAAAGCCTTCTACACCGGCGGCGCGGGAACGGGCCACGATCTCTTGGTAAATTGGTATGTCTGCTGAGTTGCGCCAGTTAAGTTGTCGATCGCCTTGGAAGAACAGAACGTCTGCTGCGTTCCCGTGGTCGTGGCGG
>Ga0209535_1001094_pt1 | contig 18585 bp, 32 predicted proteins | sample LinPmetageLP28_FD_184041 | JGI IMG/M metagenome (GOLD analysis project Ga0209535, IMG submission 184041) | Marine viral communities from the Pacific Ocean - LP-28 (SPAdes) (version 2) | ecosystem: Environmental > Aquatic > Marine > Oceanic | place: Pacific Ocean | collected 2009-08-22
ATATTATTATCAATACGCTTGATAGAGGTGTCTTTTGATAAAGATCATTAAAAAAATTATCAGTTATACGCAACCCAAAACAATAGTTGTAGTTGAAGAAGAAGAAGAAATAACAGACGAAATTGAAAAGTCACTTTGGGAAATTAAACAAAGATATGACTTTGACACAGAAGAGATTTCAATTGTAGTAGAAGACTACAAAACAATGAAATACAGACAAAGCACTCAGCATAAAAAGAGTAAATAAAATGTCTTACATAACTAAAGATATGTCTAAGCAAGCAATTCAAAAAATGCAATACTTTCACTCACAAATTAAAAAGCTATATAGCGAATTTGATATTGATCTTTTAGAAAATAGCGGTAGGAGAAATGTCATGTTGTCTCATGCCCAAGAAAAGTTTTTTGCTGAAGCAATATCTGAAGTTTTTCCTAATGCATCTTCAGATGGAAGAACGGGTCAGGCTGATATCATTATACCTGAGATCGATAAAGAAGTTGAATGTAAACTCACAAGCGGCTCAGGTAAGTACTCTTCTTTTGAACTTCAAACTGACTGGGAAACATTGGTCAGAAAGAAAAAATTAGATTATCTATACGTTTTGACTTCTAAAGAGTTTGATGCATTCACTGTTTTATTTTTCAGTGAACTTACATCTGATGATTTTTTCCCTCCCTCTACAGGCGCACGTGGTAAATCACGCATGAACAAAGCGAAGGGTATGGAAAAATGTACAGTCTTGGTTGGATCAGTCTCAACAAAAAATGAAATTGAACTTAAGAAAATTAAGTTCAAGTTAAACGAAACGCAAGAAAAGAAATCTTTGCGGATTAGAGCATTACGAAATCGACTAAGCTCTGTTAAGAAGATGACACCCAAGAAGACAAAAGCTGTCACTGGTATTCTTGAAAGAGAGACAGCAAGATTTGATAAAAAGATTAGCAAACTTACAAAGCGTGCAAGGTATTGGTGCAACGAAGGACCGAAATTTAGATTTCATCTAGAGCAGATACGTATAGGAGATGGCACAAAAAGCGCTAATTTTAGATGAGTTGTTACTTGACGCAATATCGTCAGGAAGGTGTTTGGTTGCGGGCAGAGAGAACTTAGTAGAACTTGATAATAAAATGAGATTATCAGGTTTTATGTGGAGTGTGCACCAAAACAGATACATAAAAGTTGAATTTGGGCCGCCGCCTATAAGAAAAAATCGCAAGTCGCTATGATGATGTCTTATTTGTTTTAAAGAAAATTTAGTCACAATGTAAGACTTTCAAAGAAGCTTTGTATAAATTTAAACGATAATTCAAAACATCTAATTGTGTTACAATAGAATTATTAAAAGGAATAATTTTGATTACAGACTATCCCAAATTTTTTATTGGATTTCTACTCTTTACACTGGGTCATATATTTGCATGGTTCCAGCTTAACTCTCAATTTGTCTGGTCGTGGTGGGAAAACAAGCCCGTTCACTCCACGCTTATTTTTTCAATTCCAATAGGTTTTTCTTTCTGGTATGGCGTTCATTATATGTACGAGGCGATGAATGAACTATGGGGACCCAGACTTGTTGCTTTTGGAGCATCGTACTTAGTATTTCCTTTGCTTACGTGGTTGTTAGCAGGTGAAACAATGTTTACAACTAAGACGATGATATGCATCTTTCTTTCTATTATGATTGTACTTGTTCAACTTTTCTGGAACTAAATTGGAAATAGGTGATGCAATTATTTGGAATGACGATCACATAAATAATCATCCAAAGATCGGAATCATCCTAGATAAGTACGAAGATATCTATGATACAGAGATGACGTGGTTATATGTACAGTGGCCTAATAAAGTAAGTTATGTTTATTCTGGAATGATAAACGTAATTTCATCAGTAGCTACCAATGCTAAGGAATAATTAGTCTTAGAGGTTTTAGCACGTGCATTTGAAGCGTAAGAAGCTTAGACAGATTATTAGAGAAGTACTTGCTGAGTCAACTGACCTTGATAAAGGATTGTATAGCTCACTTGAAAAAGTGATTGTTGACTCTAACTTCTGGAATCAAGGAAACACAGAAGACGATGGTGACTACGAAGATGTCCCAGGTTTAGGCTTAATGCACCAGACAAGTGCTGCTCAATATCTTCAAGACACATTGCAAAATGCAATTAATAATGCAGGTCAAGATATTATTATAGCTGTCCAATCGCCTGAATTGGATGCTAATCCGGGCTTTCTGTTAACCCCAGATAAACCGCAATATCCTGACAGTGTTATATCAGGTGGCTACGCAACAATTACCCCAGATGGCAAACAGGCTGTGGTTCTCAACATGTCGCTGTTTGACGACACTTTTAATGATGATGATGTCAATGCTCAAAGGATTGCAAGAAAGGGCGCTGCCATTCTGAGACATGAGATAGTTCACCTTCAACAGGTTGCAGCAAGAGCCGAGTCTGAAGATATTAGCTTGATTGATGCATTTGAAAACTTTAGGAAAGAGCCGAAGTCAATTCCTCCGTCCGGTGCTGGTCGTCAGCAGTACATTAAATCGCACATCGAAGTGGACGCACACGCTCACCAGGCAGCCGATGAGTTGTTATCGCTCTACGGAAAAGAAGAGGCGCTTCGACTGTTATCAAAGACTGTAGACTTCGAGGACTTGGGTGTTGATCTACCACACGCTGTTGAGGATTACTTAATTGACAATCCATCTTCAAAAACCGCACGTCAATTTAGAAAGAAAGCGTACGAATACATTAACTCAATAAGTGAAAAGCTTAGTGAGGCAAGTGACCCTGATTCGTGGTTTGGTACGGGCTTCAAGCTTGGTACTAGCGTCAATCTCAAAAAAGACATAAACGTTGAAGGAACTTTAATTGGTGAAAAAGGACAGTACAAACTTGTCTTGTGGTCAAAGAGTGTATCAAAACTAATGCGCTCAGGTCAGGAAATTATTACGAAAAAGTCTAAACAAAACATCAAAATGTTTAAGCTTGCAAAAGGATTTACTCAAGCTTCACTAGAAAGAGTTATCAACAATCCTGAAAAAGGTGTATTGACAATAGAAACTACGAGTACGATTGTCCCTCAGGGGTCAACAGGCAAAACAGCGCGTGGATCGCGAGGTGAGAGTACTGTTGGTGAGCTAACGAATATTAAGGATCTTGCTTTAGAAATTACAGGGATCCAATTTGCATGGGACTTTGGTAGTGCAATCGGAAGACTTAATACTGCGCTAGCAGCGTTTGCAAGATCCAATCTACACCCATCTGAACGTGAAAGTTATAAAAAAGAGTTAGACGAAGCATTTGTTCAGCTTGCATTTCTTGTTATAGTAACTGCCGTGATTTTAGTTTCATTTGGAATAGGTAAGATAGCTGTACAAACACTTACTTCACGATTTCCGATCTTGTCACGTAACATCACAAAAGCTGGTATCGCGGCCAGCGGTAAGGCTTCGGACCCTACACCTTCAGAAATCAAATACCCTACACCTTCAGAGATCAAAGCAGCTAGGCAATCACTTACAAATTTTAAAGAAACAAGACTATCTAAAGCTGAAGAGAGTACAAACACTGGTCTTGCAAAAGAAATTGCTGATGAAGCTATAAAGGCAGCAGACGAACTATATGGCGCTGGGAAAGGTGTTATAGCACTTCCTACTAAGCGACAACCTCAGGTTCCTAAAATTAAAAAATCAGATGCACTAAGAAACATGTCTACTGTAGATAGAGTAGCAATTGAAAAACAGGTTGGTGGGAAACTCTTGAGTAAAGCAGGTGCGGGTGCTGACGGTGAGGTTTTCATCATTCGATTAGATGATGCTATCGGCATTCACAAAGAGGTTGCACTTAAAATTATTGGCAACATGTCTCCCGACTCAAACATGAAAGCTGCACGGTGGATATTAAAGAAGCGAGCATCACTAGATGCAGACACAGCAAAATACCTTCCTCGCGTTTTAAAAATCGGTAAGTTAAAGTTGCAAGGAGAATTTAATGTCGAACAGCATTACATTGTAATGGAGCGACTTTTACCTTTGCCGTCGAGTGTCAGGAAATTATTTCTCGACACAGAAAAAAATATCTCACAAAAGATTTTAAAAGATCCTGATTTATTTGACAGCTATATTGATGTATTTGTCACACAACTTCGCGCATCGTTAGATAATAGACTAACAGGTATTATGGGTCCTGGTGCTACCAATAACATAAAGAGTATTGTCATAAAGGTCGCAAATAACCCTAAGACTGTATCGCCAGAAGCAAATGCACTTTTTAATAAAATTGACTGGTCTCAAGTCAACCTGATCAACCAGCCAGCGCAAAAAGAAAGTCTTAAAAAAATTGTCCCTGGTGTCTTAGAGTATCTAGTGAAGCTTAGGAAAACTGTAAAGTTTGAAACACGCCAGAGAGAAAAAGCCAATAAAGATGTCTCGAACTTCTACAAATATCTTAAATTATTAGACGATGAAATTGCAAGAATTTCAAGTACTCGTTTTTGGGAGTATTCTCGTGGAAGCCTCGGTAAATTTACGCCAAGCGGAGGAGCAGGGACGCCACCTGGTACAGCAAGGAGTATTGGTAGAAATTTAGGTGATACGACAATTGCTGATACAATTGGAGCGTCAGCTGCTGAATCTGATCCTGCTGTAAAGGGTGCTATAAATGCAATGGAGAAGCTCGATGCGGCGGGATTCCATGCGTTTGACCTTCATAGTGAAAATTGGTTACTACGGCCTGGTACGGGGGAAATAGTAATGGCAGACTTTGGAAGATTTAATGTGAAATGGGCAGGAGCCCAAAGCGGTAGATCTATAAAAGAAGCACACGAACTTACTCTAAGAAAGTTGATCCAGCAAATGTCTAAGGATCTTACAGAATGAAAATCACAGAATCATCATTAAGACAACTCATCCAAGTAGAGCTTCAACGTGTTCAGCTTAATGAAGCAGTTGAGATTGCATGTGAACTGTTGCCTAGACAATCACTTAGATTTCTTGCATGTGAAGCTTCCCTATGGATTTGGGCAAAAACTCCCCATACTTCGTACTTTACTAATGTCACACTCAAGCAAACACTTCCAAACGTCCTGAGGTATATAGGCTTTTCAGAGGCAGTCGCTGCTTCAGCGTCTGCGATTACTGGTATCGGTGCTGCAGGTATCTTTGTAATAGGCATGTTTGCAGCGTTACCGATGATGATCCAACGTAGAATTGAATTTCTTGATTCTACTAAAGGTTTTTTTATGAATCTACTCCACCAGAGAAAGCTTCTATTTTACTCAACAAAAGAGTCTAGATACTACGGACCACTCGAATATGATAATATTGCTACAAAAAATTCACCTTTTGGGATGGTATTTGGGAAATCTGTAAGCAGCAGGGACGATATCATAGATATGATAGCTAGTCAGATGGACACACCTGAAGGTCTTGAATTATATAAAAAACTTATTTCAAATGATATATGGGCGGTACCTGGAATATTTGGTAGTGAAGCTTTAGGTCAAAAGTGGCGTGGGCCAATTATTGGAAAGTCTATATCTTCAAGAATTCTCAAGAGAAGAAAAGAAATCGTTGTCGAAGCCAATGAGAAAATAATAGATCAAATATTAAAACGTACAAAAGAACTACAAGATGCAGGCGAACATAAAAAGATAATTGAGTTTGCGCAGTCAATCGGATGGGATCAATCAAAAATAGATTCTACAGAGAAGTAAAGTAATAATTTTCCTATAACGTCTTGCTACGTTTTATAGAGAAAACATAACCAGAATACAATATTTATATTGAGGTTTTATGCCTAAAGTAATATACAGGCCTGATGTAGGACTATTTCAAGAAGAAGGCGAAAGCATAGTTGTTGAAGGTGATACTTCTTCAAACAGTGTTGCATCTTTAGATGTAACAAGAAATGTTACTTTAAGAACATCAACAGAAACAGGTATTAGTGAAGTTAGCGGGTCACTGTTAATTCTTAGGGGCAAAGACGAACCTCTATTTTTTCACTTGGGCGGTGATCAATACCTTTCAAGTAATGCTTGGTTTGACGCAGATGAAGGCGCTTTTGGTGCATGGAAGTTTGCAGAAGGGTCAGGAGCATCATCAGCATTTAGATGGGGATTCAGAAGCGTTGGAAGATTTGATCTCGATGTCGACGACGGTGGCTCGGCTGAAGGCACAGTTTCGTGGACTACTGCGATGGCTATTACGTCATCAAACGGGTTTGTCGGCATAAATAAGTCGACTGCTGACGCAGATGCAATTGGATCGTTTAATGGTGTCTTAGATGTATCAGGTAGTTGGAACATGCCTGCTCTTGCAGTTACAGGATCTGTTGACTTAGGCGGTGGTGCAGCTGATGCATATTTTATGCCTCCTAAACATACAAATACAACACGGGACGCCCTTACTGCTAAGGCTGGAATGATGATCTATAATACTACAACAAATAAGCTTAATTTTTATAATGGCTCAGCTTGGAAAGCAGTTGATGATTCTGCTGTATAAAATACCATAAAACGTGTAAACTACATTGTTTTAGTATAGAATATCATTATGCTTCCTTAGCTCAGCTGGATAGAGCATCGGCCTTCTAAGCCGAGGGTCATTGGTTCGAATCCAATAGGAAGTACCATCTCTATTGCGGGAATAGCTCAGTGGTAGAGCATCACGTTGCCAACGTGAGGGTCGCGAGTTCAAATCTCGTTTCCCGCTCCATTTTTATACACACGTATAAGTTCTTATATAATAATTACAATAGGTAAAAAGCAATAGCTAATTATGAGAGATGATGACGTCTACGAAATTGCTAAAATGTGGCTACCAGATGAAAATAAAGGCGTAATCAAGCTTTCGTCTTTTACAGGTAGATCTGGTTTCGTTTCACTTCATTTTGATGATGAGTACGAACTATACATTTCAAGAGGTTCATTACTAAATTTAAGAAGTTTAATTAATGAATCTATTGATGCATTAGACGCATTTGAAAAATTTGAAAAATTCGAGAGTACGTTAACTACTGACATTAAACTAAACAATGTTTTAGAGTTTAAAAGAAAAGATGAATCTTAATATTACTATATTTTTTTTGTTTAGCGCACTTTATGATGCACGTGCTAACGAGGGACTGCAAAAGGATGAGGTCTGCGTCGTGGCACATTCATATGTGCCCCCTATTTCAATGAACCACCCCCATATTATAAAAGCTGATAATATAAACATTATACTATGGGAAAGCACAGCTCACGATCTAGAAATAGAACCTTGGAGTCTAGTGTGTAAAAAAATATGCTTTGATACTGCTAAGATTAAAACTAGTGACAATGCTAAAGAGGTTACTGTTAGCAACAACAAAGACATACGAATAGATTGGGTACACAGCTGTAAGTAAATAAAGTATCTTAGCCGTTACAGATATTTTTCAAACTTGACATAATTATAATGTGTCAAAAATTAAAGAGATATTTACTGTAGGCGATTTAGTTGAAAAACTTTCTGGCAATATATGTTATCGCGGTATTGTCTTAAAAAAACGATTTTCACCTCAAGCTGTTAATGGTCAAAAGTATAATGTTCTCACATATGATGTCTTATTTGAAGATGGTGATATAAAAAACTTAGAACCTGTCAATCTTAAAGTAGTTCAAAAGTTATAACAAAATATAAATTATCCTTGTAATTCAACCTTTAAGCGACGTATAATAACTCTATGACAATAAAGTCAAAGGAGAAATCATGTCAAATAAAGAAGTTGTTAAAGAGCTTGTAGAGAAGTTGCTTACAATTGAAAATGAAATTAGCTTGCTACAAGAAGATAGAAAAGTCACACTAGGTGATTATAAAGATAGATTAGATATCAAAGCTTTTAGAGCTGCGTTGCGTATTGCAAAAATTAAGTCAAAACTTGGTAGTTCTGAAGACGAACTCGATAATATTCTAGATGTTGTTGAAGATCGTCTCACAGTAATTTAGTACTGTGTAGATTCGTGTGGTTACGATATGAACAAAGACACTATATGGAAAGCTCAGCTTGCTGCGCTGAGAGAGATGGAAATTAATTTGATATCTCTGATAAAAGTTGCGAAGGAAACTCAGAGTCGTATCCAATCAGGAGGGCTCAATCACAACTATAGCTCCAGTCACGATTGCTACGATTATGCTGTTAAAGTCTGGAAAAATAGTTTGAGACTTTCTGAGCTTAAAAAGCTTGAATACGACGTCACTGGTCTAGATCCGTGGGGTATGCCTAAAAAAGAAAAGCCTGTAGAAAAACAAAAATCGTTAGTCAATACCAAGAAGAAAAAAAAGAGTAAGAAAAAATAGCGCAAAGCATGACATTGTTTATAGAAGGTTTTTTTTGTAGGCTTCATGATTTGCATGATGTTAATAATAGCAGCTAATAATCAAAAATTTTAAATCAATATGGCACCAAAGAAAAAAACAAAAATCAAAAAAAAGAGGCAAAAAACGATTGTCCCAGTTAAAGAAATCATAACAGAATGGGAAGACTGGAAAGCAGGTGATCTTGCATGGGGACAAACCTTTGCATCAAAAAAAACAATCTACGGAGAAATTAAAGAGTTTTACCCAGAAGACAGACATGGCCCAGCAGTAACATTATTGGAAGCTGTTGAAGGTGCGTACATAACAATCTTAGTAAGTACACTAAGCGATCAAGATCCTAAAAAAATTAGAATAAGAAGAAATAAAAAAACAAGCAAGACATAGTCATGTTATCAAAAGGTGATATTGTTTTAATTACAGACTCTAAGCATGAGTACGCAGGTTATACAGGTAAAGTAAGAAAAGTTATGTCAAAAAATACTAGATCTGTTATTAAGCTTTCTAAAAATAAAAAAACACTCTGGATAGATCAAACTAAGTTAATTAAAATAACAAAAAAGCAGCAAGAAGAATTTGAAATCTTGCTGAGGGAGTAGACATGTCAGGTGTACTATAAAGCTAGATCATTAGCATTAAGCAATGGTCGAACTTATCACATAGCTGCAATTCTTAGAAGAAATGGCCGAGTTGTCAAGATCGGTGAAAACACTAGTAAAACTCATCCTCGGTTTAAGCGCCAGTATGATGACGGTACATGGGGTTCACACATGCATGCCGAGATGAACGTACTAAGATTTGCTAAACCTGGAGACGAACTTGAAGTCATGAGATTTAAGAAGCATGATAACGAGCTTTCCATGGCAAAGCCTTGCTCTTGGTGTATGATTGAAATCAAAGCAGCAGGTATTAAGAAAATTAAATACACTAATTGGCACGGAAATTGGGAAGTTTTGTGTGTGGAAACTTTGTTGTGAAAGCTTGGTATATGTATGTCTTGACGTGTGCTGACAACACATTGTACACTGGGATTACTACAAATATAGAACGTCGTTTAAAAGAGCATAACGGCTCTAAAAAAGGCGCAAAGTATACTAGAGGTCGGCGCCCTGTCACACTCAGTTATAAAGAGAATTTTGAAAATAGATCACAGGCGTGTAAATCAGAAGCTGCATTCAAGAAGCTTACGAGACAACAAAAGTTAAGCCATATGAAGAACAAGACTGAGCATGGCAATGACTAAGCCGAGTATAGATAAAAACTTAGCATGTTCGGCTTCTGTGTAACATCTATTGATATCACTATTTAGTTGCTTCAGTTTATCGACACTCATTCTAATTCTATTCATAACTAAACTCCAAAAAGAAGGGGATCAAGCCAGCTACAGCGCGCGCTTTGCAGTTTTGCGGCTTGATTTACGCCACCCCTTACGACGACCTCTCCGAGGTCCGGCGTATTTTTTTACCTAGTACAGGTTTCGATCATAAGGATTACGCCTCACTAGTTGGCGGCGGCCAACACGAATTTTATTTTTATAAAAGAACTATAATTAAGTATGTAAAGAAAATTAAATCATCAAACATTTTGTCTTGATATGTAAAGATGTATGAGCTTATTTTTCTTAGCACTATGTAGCCTATTATTAGCAGCTGAACATGTTGATAATACCGCAGTACTTGTAAGTTACATTCACCCATCTTATTTTGAAGTCAAAAAAGATAAGATTGAAAAATTTGCAAACTGGTCGTCAAAGCCCGATATTAAGATTTGTCAACACGCACCCGTGACAATCTTACAAGTTAAAAAAGCAATGAAGTGGTGGGAAGACTTGGGCTATAAGTTTGGCTATGTTTACCACTCACCCTGTGTTGAAAATGCCCACTATGGAAATATAGTGATTAGCCTTGCAGGACAAGATTTTAAGTTTGATAAAAATTATGGTACAACAAATGTTCATCATAATATTTCAACAGGTAAAGCATACTGGGCACAGATATTCTTACCAGAAAAAGTTAGAGAACGTGTACTAGAACATGAGATAGGGCATGCATTAGGTTGGCATCACACGTCACGAAAAGGTCACATGCTCTATCCTAGCTGGCAACTTGGCGGCTGGAATAGCGATGGGCTTGAGACCCAGTCACTTAACCTTACTCGCTCAAAATCTGCTTCAGAAAATCCTTAGTCAAATCTCTCTCACAGATTCTTTCATTTGATTCTTGCAAAGTTTCTTCTTCAACTGGGTCTAAGTCCAGGGCAGGCTCGCTTTCAACATTATCTTTATCTACTCCTTCTTCAAGACACTCTCTGTATTGTTCTCGCATTAGCTCTCTAAGAAAATCTCGGGTCAAAGCTCTTTCATCATGTGACATATTAAAATTCCTCAATAATAATTATCTGTTACAAATCAAGATAGCCCTCGGCTACCTTTAAAATCAATACTCTATACCCATGTATGGTTGTCTTGATAGACGCAATAATGTGTTGCGCATCTTCATGGTGCTCAATTGAAATTTGTATGTGCGTCCCACCATCATCTGATGCAAACGCAACGTCAAATGGTCCGTCTGTTAAGTCAACTACATCAGAAATTATAAGATTTAAGATATCTTTTTTACTTAATTCGCTGGCGTCTTGTGTAGTCATTTAATCAGAACCAAAGTAGTCATTTAACTCTTCGTAATTTGTAGTTGTTTGAGATCGACTTTTAGGATCTGCCTCTTTTAAAAATTTAATTAGTGACTTTACATCACTTGACATGGGCGGGTGAATAAATGGAAACACTGCATGAGTAATCTGAGATAAGCATGCAATACCAAGTCGGCCACTAATTCTTGTTGCAGAAAAGAAGTGTTGCACATATGTCTCACCGATAGAATTTGGATGCGTTGTAAATAAATTTAATAGTCGCTTCATGACTTTACCATTTTCATTGACTTTAACCAATCAGCAATCTGCTTATTGACCGGGTCATCACTTGTAAAACTTTTACTGGGCCCTTCTGGCCAGCCTCCGTGTGATGTCTCTTTGTCAAGCATCAGGTTTTTTATCGTCCCCTCTTCATAGGACTCATCTGGATGGTAACCTGCATACTTTTCTGACAGGTTATTGAGCTCTTCTTTGATAATTTGTCTTAATTGTCTGCGTGTTACTTTCATAATTCAGCCTTAACAAATATAACTATTTCTTTCTATTCTTAAAATATACCCAACCAGACCATAAGATTGGCACTGCGATTGGGTGCAAACACACTATCCATGCAACAGGAATAAACGAGTAAAAAACTGGATTTACATGTTGCCCTAAGAGATAGGCAACACATGGAAACAGAATATCTTCAATGATCTCCCAGACAACCAGGATAACAAAAAAAGGCACACCATACTTCATAACAAGCGCTTTGGCATGTTTAGGTGTCCAAAACTCAAGTTTGTGTTTGATATTGTGCAAAGCACTTTTAAAAAATTTTATCATTTTACTGGTCTAAAACGTGATAAAGTTCAAACTCAACATTAGGATAATCATCTTCTAGCGTTTCAACAGCATCTATGTTTTTCTTAGCATCATCGTAGTAATAAACATGACTAAAATTGTATTTATCAATTAAGCCCTTTATGTAATTTGATTTTGCAAAAGGATCGCTAGTTCCTACTGCAACAATACTAGGTGTTCGCCCGCTGAGGCGGGATTTAAGAAATGCCGCAACAGGCTTCGCCGCTGCCCGTGCCGTCAAGATGATCACGACAGCTTTACTATTTGATAAAGAATTACTTAATAAATCAAAGTACTTTTCTTTAACTTCTATGTCGTCGGGAACAGATTCAAAATCAGCAAAATTCAATTGAATCTTTCCTGTTGTAGGAAGCTTAAAAGACGCATATTCATCTGACGTTTTAATATATGTTTTAACTCTGCCGCTGGGTAGCGTATGAGTAATTTTTACTCTAAGTTCTGAACTTGCTGTATCTACAAGTGTGTCATCAAAATCGAATACATACAATAGTTTTTCGTTATTTTCCATTACCTATAAGTATTTCTTAGAATGTCGATCTGCAACAGAAGCTGAGGCCCATGCGTGCGGCTTAATTTTGCATGTAAATCCTGAGTTTTTTGCATAAGCAGTCAACATATTAACAAATTTTCCTGTTTTATTATTCTTACCTGTGCCTATATCAAGGTGTATTTCAAGCGGTGCATTAGGAAATTTTTCAGCAATCGTTAGTGCTATGTCTATTGAGTCTTGTACTTCCCTTAAGATTCTTACAAGTAATTCTGAAAATTTCTTTCTAGACTTTCTTGTACGATTAAAAAAGTATTTGCCGCCACTCTGGCCGGTGGCGCCGTGTAGACATATTGCAGTTGCAAAAACGCATTCATCTCCTGTTAAAAAGCTATCTGAACCTACAAAGATCTGGCCGCCGAGATCTACATGTTCTCTTATACACTTATCTATATGAGTAAAATTGTGAGTGTCTCCGGAACCAGATATCCACTTTGTGTTCTTGTTCATAAGCTATTCGCTATTGCGTATACAGCAGCTGCAACTGAGACAAAAAACACTGCCCATGATGTAATGGCAATGATTCCTGATTTTGTATCCTCAAATTGTTCTATAAACATTTTGACACTTGATGATGTATCATCTAATTTTTCACAAATCAAAGCTAGATCATTGCTTAGTTTTTCATTCTCTGTTTCAAGTCTATAAATTGCATCTTGATCTAATTCCAATTTCTTTGTAATAGCTTTGACCTCTTTCAATAAACTTTCAACGTCCTGTTTGACTTTTGGATTTTTTACTTCTTTTAGCAGACTTTTAATTTTTTGCATTCTTTCTCCGCACGTTGTTTATAATTTTAACACGTAAAATTAATTAGTTTTAATTTTCTTATGAATATTAATATCCTGCTGAACCAGTGCCTTGCTAAGTTTTCCTAAGTTTACCTTGTTGATATTTGCAACCCATATCATATCTTCAATAAGCTGTGGGCCTCTGATACCATACCCGACGTCTATTGCATTTAAGACTCCCACAATTTTGCCACTCATATCTAAAACAACAGAACCTGATGCACCCATCCATGCATAAGAATGCATCATGATGACATCGCCCCTATAGCCTGCAACATTACCAAAAAATAGAAATAGGTCAACACTGTTTGGATATCCTGCATAAAGCAACGTTTGTCCAACAAGATCTTCCTTGTTTGTCACCTTATATTTTAAAGCTGTTCTGCTTTTCATCTGTTGAACTTTTAAGAAAGCAATGTCATTCACATCATCTCTATAGACAACGTTACCAGAGACCTTCTCAAAGCCATTCTGTATAACAAACTCACTATGCCCACTAACTACATGTGCAGCTGTTAAAACAACGTACTGATCATCAAAGATTACATAAGAACCAGAACCGTAACTGCCAGTTTCCTCATGAACAACCCTTACAGCTGATTCTAGAGTAGTTTTCTTAACTTTACTAGATATACCTGAGATTGTTTCGACTTGGTGACTTACCATTTCTTTTGGGATAATTGTTCGTTTATCAGCTGCGCTAATAAAACAGGTTAGAAAAAGTAGGGTTAAAATTAATAGTTTTGTTTTCATTTTATCTTCTATCTATAAATATCTTTCATAGGTATGTTAGTTTAGTTATTATCACAGTTTAAATTACTTATTAAGAATAAGCAGGACTAAGCAAAGAACAATTTCAACAACAACATTCCACATTAAAAACGACTGATCTGTCAAGTAAAAGTCATTATGCAACCATAGGCATAGCTGAATTGTGTTGATAAGAAGTACAGAGAGACACAAAAAATAAATTAAGTATTTTTTAGTCTCAGTCTCCTTGATTTTGGTGATCCTCCCTAATTCTTGCAAAGTAAGCTGCGACAGCGCATGCAACAACTGATGTCATATTAAGCATTACAAGGCTTACATCTTGTAAAACCCAACTCAATACAGCCAAACCTAAGTTTAACCCAATCAGCACATGCCAAAAAGAAGTAAGCCTCATTGTTCTCTCACTAGATACGTTGCTACAACATATGAGCCGTAATCAGGCATTTCATCTAAATAAACTGTATTGTAATTTTTACTATAAGACCACCCGCTGGTGAGCTCTTTTCCATCTACATAAACCTTTATGCTTCCTTCTTGTGGGTGATTTGTAAGCACAACATGATCTTTTAACATTGTCAAAAAAGAAGATTCTGATACCCAAATCGACCATTCTTTATCACATATGTCAAGTGCATTTTTGTGGAATAGATTTGAGAGTTCAATATACTTAAACCCAATTGAATCGCCCCAACCAACATTACACTCGCTATCTTCAAGTGTGACAATGCTAACAGCATCAACACGCGCGTCTTTTTTAAATTGATGTAACCAATCATAGAACATCTGTGCAGAGATAGAGCTTTGTTCTTCTTCATCTGAGATAAAAAATAAAAGAAGGTCGGCATCATCTCTAAAAAAGTCATTGTCGATTTCTTGCTGCGAAAACATATATGCTGCAGCAAAACCTTCTTCTCTACCTACTGGAGGCAACAAGCTAGGCGCCATCAACAGATCAATATCTGTTGAATGTCTGTCATAGGGGCCTTGTAAGCCCAATCTATCTGGATCTGCTGTTATAAATCCAAAACGATAATCATCAGTAAGCAGCTCTATATCAGTCTTAAGAGACTGCATCCCTTCGCCAACAGTGTCAAAGTTGTCACTCATTGAACCAGATGTATCTAGCACTACAAGAATGTCAAGTGCACCCATCTTGTTTGCTTGAACAAAAGAATCAGATACTGCTTCAACAATGCTCTTTTCTACGACTGAATAATCTGCTTGACACCCACACAGAAAAAATATTGTTGTTGCAAATAAGAGGCTTATAGTTTTTATAGACATACATTAATATGTATGTTAGCTTTTCATTTTTCTACATTAAAACGTATAGTTAAATTTCTTAATGATGTTGTCAAAAGCTTCGTGTGCAATATCTTTAGTATAGTCGTTATAGTATACACTATAAGGCTTATTGACTTTTCTTTGACTAGATTTTAGCTTAGGTATCGTATCTATATCAATATCGAGAGTGTCACACACACTCTTCAAGTCTTGATCTAAAGCCTCAAAAGTAAGCACATTGTCAATGTATTCACCACAAAAATCCCACTGCAATTTAGCAAACCAGTCTAAGACAGAGTCTGAATTCTTTTCACTGCCGATTCGATCGCTTTCTGAAAAATCTGCTTTAGATTCTAAAAACTGTTGAAATTTCATTCTCAACACTGTGTCTGAGTCATGCATCATAGGCATGATTACTTTGCCGAAGTTATAGTCGTATTTGGGCTTTACACTTCTACCAGTCACTACCATTTGTGACGTACCATCTTGGCCGCCTACTATGCTTAATTTAGCAATGTCAGGCCCATAGAACGACCACCAAAAATATGATATAAGCGCATCAAAAGGGTTTCTAACAATAGAAAAGTGATAGTAATCAGCTATCTTACTATAGTCAGTATACTTTTCACGAAGAACTACGGGCGTTGTGTGTGTATGATAGATTGGCTCAACTGCATTGATTTGAGTACCATCACTTGCTATTTCATCGATAATAGCAAGATTGTTTTTTGGAATATAAAGAAAATTTGATTCTATTAATTCGTCTTCGTATCCCGTCCCTGTAATTATATCTTTGTCACCACAGTGCGGAATTAGTGTCAGCTCGACACTTGATCCTGCACATTTCATAGGTTTGAAAAAAATAAATTTATTTTTATGAGATATGATCAACTAGTAACTGCGCTTATTCTTTGATTTCTGTCTGTTTATTTTTCCAGTCTGCGATTGCTTTTTTTATAGCATCTTCTGCTAAAACTGAACAGTGTATTTTAACCGGAGGGAGTGACAGCTCTTTAGCAATCTGGACATTTGTAATTTTCTGGGCTGACTCTATATCTTTGCCTTTTACCCAAGTAGTCACAAGAGAACTTGAAGCTAATGCACTTCCGCATCCAAATGTTTTAAATTTTGCATCTTCAATAATTCCGTTGTCATTAATCTTGAGTTGTAATTTCATTACATCACCACAAGCGGGTGCGCCCACAAGCCCTGTGCCGACATCTGCAGACTCAGCATCCATTGACCCAACATTTTGAGGATTTTCAAAATGATCTATTACTTCTTTAGAGTAACCCATTACGAGAAGTTTACATACACCGAAAGTAGTTGATCAAGTCGCTTGACTGTAAGTTCAACTACATTGGCAACATCACGCTGAAGAGTAACAGCTGTGCCCGGTGCATTTTGACCATCTAGTGTGGTGTAGTATCCTACTAAATCTTGCCTGATGTTAATCAGCTCTTGTATTTCTTCCTGTTTCATATAAGCTCCCTATAATAATATTTTAAGCTTGCTTATATAATATACAGTCAAGTTAAAAAGTTTTGGCTTAAGTTCCTGTATCGCTAAAAAGATCACAATCTGCAAGAACTGAATATCTTATTTCTATTTCTGTGCCGGATTCCGGAACGTATGTTCCCATAAAATCTACAGAGTTTTCTATGTCATTGTATGTCCAACCAGTAACTTCTGCGCCATCGACCTCTACGACTATTGTTTCTTCGTATGGTATGTCAGTTAATTGAAATGACCTGTTCAAAATAGAGTCATGTGCAAGGCCTTCAAGCTCAGCGCCCCAATCTTCAGCGCATAGAGAAACAAATTCGCCGCCCATCAATGCAGAGACTTCAATATACCCTTCGCCGTAATCTGCTCTTGCCCAAGATGTTGTTGAGCTAGAGCATCCGCTCGGAGAATCTCCTACAACTGCATGTGTCACAGCCATACTATCAGTGGCCTTTAGCGACTTAAAGTGAGTAGCGTATTCTAAATCTGTTTTAGAAGACCAGTCTTTCTCGTCAGAAACAAAGATAATAATAAGCTTTGCATCTTCTCTAAGGAATGTAGACCCGGGTGCTGCGTCACCACCTGAAGTCGTGGCTAATTCTGCATATTGTAGGCCTCGCTCCATAGACGAGCCGTATGTTCCAGCTATTGCTTGGGCTGTAAATTCGGCTCCAAGGGCGGGTGTAGTGTCAGAAAGTATTGGACCCTGGAATGTTGCGTCATCTGTTGTTATTACAGCAATCTGGTAATCAACGCCTGTTATTGCAAATACACCTATGAATGAATTAAAATTATCAGTAAGCGCTGTTTGCCACACACCCATTGAGCCTGAGTTGTCGATAACAAATAGTATATCTGCACTTGTCACTTCATCCTGCTCATACCCATCTATCAAATTTAGTGCAAAATCTCCATCTGCAATTTGATCTGCACGTTCTACAGGTGTGACCGGGTCATTAGAGATCACCTCAATAAAACCAGAATCTGTTAACTCATCATAGGGTTCATGACCAATCAAAACAGTTTTTGAACTCCCAGGAGAAATTGTCCAGGGTAATGGGCCATTAATATCTTCATGAAGACTTATTTCCAGTTCAGCTGGGTAAGTTACATAAAAATCAAGTGCAGATACTATAAGATCAACATCTCCCACGTTTGATATTATAACCTCTTTTTCATCATCACACCCAATTAGTGTTGTCCCAAAGTCGTGATAATATGGATCAAGCGCTATCACAGGCGCTGATCCTGTCCCGGCTATGGGAATGGTTACTGTTGGTTCATCCGGATCATTAGACGTGATAGTAACTGAATCTGTATTAGTCTCATAAGTTACAGGATCATATGCTACGCTAAAATTACTTTGTTGACCTGGAGGTAATACTGATAAACTGATAGGTGTAAGTGTATAGACAACTGTACCAGCGTTCAGTCTAAGATCTGTTACATTTAAATCTGCATCACCTACATTTTTAACAGTAACTACTTCTGTTCCGATATCACCTAATGCGTTCAGGTTACCAAAATTAATTATTGTATGCGACACTTCTATGTCTGGATATGTCGGAGGAGGCTCGGGAGGTGATGTATCAGGTGTCGGTTCTGGTTCTGGTTCAGCTGAGTCGACTACAATATCAACTGGTGGGTGTGCATCATCATTAAGTGTGTGTATTTTGTAATCACTACAGCTCATTAAAAATAATGTACAAAAGATGAAACTGATAAAGCGCATAGTCATATAAATAACTATGATCAATCAAAGGTTTCTTTTATCTGTTATAGTATAATAATTGGCTGGGGCAGCTGGACTCGAACCAACAACTTCCTGAG
>Ga0209535_1001095_pt1 | contig 18577 bp, 20 predicted proteins | sample LinPmetageLP28_FD_184041 | JGI IMG/M metagenome (GOLD analysis project Ga0209535, IMG submission 184041) | Marine viral communities from the Pacific Ocean - LP-28 (SPAdes) (version 2) | ecosystem: Environmental > Aquatic > Marine > Oceanic | place: Pacific Ocean | collected 2009-08-22
GCAGACACTCCTGAATTACTAGAGGCAGTTACGTTGACCGTAAATCCATACTTCTTTTTATAATCCCCTTGTTTAATAAATAACAAGGCTTCCTTTGCAACGGCTGGAGATTTAGTTGAACCTAACCCCACAGCTTGCTCTGTGTTTAGTATGAACGTGCTATCTGCGATTGTAAGAGCTTTTAATGACGCACGAGCCGTAGCAGAGGCAAGATAAGTATTACTGACGGGGTAACCAGTAGCTACATAATTAGAGTTCGCGGCAAGTTCTGCTGTCGTCCAAGATGCTTTATAGCAATTAGTCCCTACCTTTATTTCTTGCTCAACACCTGTAATCATATTGTAGGCGTATAGATGTGTGCCATCATGAATAAGAACATACTTCTCCGAGTCACTTCGATTGATGAAGTGAACAAAGCTATTACTGTCTATAGCACTCGTAAGTAACCTAGCAAGATGTCTAGTATTGGGACGTTTCTTTAGTCCATCCGCAACAGAGCTAAGAGCGTTTTCCTGCTCCTCACACTGACCAGCAAAGCGTGTTGCGTCTGATTGTTGAGATACCCCTTGGATGAGGTTAGGGACACTTGTATTAATTAATGCCATTAAGAGATGTCGTAGTTACGATTGATGCCAACTCTAGCTGAGGTGTCATAGTTGTCAAATATAGTTCTGTCGGAGGTGCTGCCATCTGATTCTAGTAGGTTAGCTCTAGCAACGTATTCATCACGAGCAATCAAAGCTTCTAATTCCCTAGACCCAATGATGCGTCCTTGGAATACTCTTGATGCTTTGAGGGTGATGTATCTACGTGCTACCTCTGGTAAGCTATCCCAATCTAGTAAACGCATTTGGTTTACCGTTAGGTCACTTGTAAAAGTTGTTGTATTATTCTTACGGTCGAACAAGGTCGCTCCGCGTTGAACAATATCTAATGATGTGTCAATAGGGTCAAACTGTATAATGTCGGCAGGGACAGTAATAGAACCACCTACAGGTGAATACTTTACATCTGTCTCAGTATTAAAATGCCACCCTTCCGATTGCACGTCTTTGCTCACTTCGTTAAGCGCAGCGATAGCGACGGAGACAGATACGGGAACTGCTGAGGTGTCGCTAATGCTATTCACAGGTGATTCACCGATGTGACCTAGCATTGAGTTTACTGCTTCTAGTTGGGTAGTATATGTAGCCATTATTATTTTTCTTTCTTTTTAGGAAAACCCTTCTTCATATTGTCATAGGACTTCTTGGAGACTGTGGATTTCTTCTTACTGCGGCTAATGCCTAGTTTCTTGCGTCGGTTAATATTTTCGTATAGGGACATAATTTAACATTTCCATCGTTTAAGGGCTAAAGCTTTACGAGTAGGGCGACCCTTAGAGTCTTTCATGGCTCCTTTAACACCTGACATTCTTGCACAGAAGCTACGCTTTCTAGCGCCTCCCTTGGGCTGTGGTGCTTTAAGATTAGAACCCGTCTTCTTATTATAGTAGTCACGCCCTTTCTTGGTGAGACCGCCTTTCTTAGACTTATGTTCTTTTCGTAATGATACGCCTTTTCGTTTCATAAAATAAAAAAGCCCTCCAAGGGATTAACCAAGGAGGGCTTTGAATTTAGAGGGTTTTAAGCAGGAAGAATCTTCACTGCACACTCAGGGCGAAGGACACCATGACCCATTGCATATTTAGCAACGAATAGTGTACCTTGACGCTCGATTTGGTACTCGGACTCTGTAGCGAGGTCGAGAAGCTTAACTGTACCGATAGCTTCCTTAGTACCAACGAGGATACCATGTTCACCACTGTTGTTAAGCGCAGAGAAGTCACCATTGTAACCTACTCCACTTCCACCGAACACATCGTTGTTAGCAGAACCATCATCATTGTCAGCAGAGCTTTGGTCAACAGCGATGTTGCCTTCAGCGATAACTTCTAGGAAGTTGTTGCTCTTCTTGAGTTGGATGCCAGCAACTTCAACGATTGAACCGCGAGCAGCATCAGCAGAACCACCAGAGGTGTCCTTGTTGATAGCAACATTATCAGCAGTCAATAGCTTGTAGTATTGAGCAGGAGTTACGATAGCGAAACGTCCTTCACTTGGAGCGTCTACTTCGTCAAGCTTAGTAGCAGCCGCATAAAGTGCGTCAACGATACCAGCAGTGGTGTTAGTAGTTGCACCAGAGATGGAGTTACCACCAGCTTGTGGAGCAGAAGCGCCAGCAGAAGCAGCAGCGAAGAGAGTCTTCATTGTTGCTATGTCGAAGCGTTTTGCTAGAGCCTTACCAAGTTCAGAAGCGTAGATGCTACGAACGTCGTAGTGACTCTTGAGTTCATCAATGTTAGCAATGAATGTGGACGATACAAGAACATCATCGATAGTGATGACACGCTCGTTCATTCCAATGCTGCTAAGCATCGAGTTACCAGAGTCAGCGATGTTGACTCCAGGTGTGTGATATTTTGCAGAAGCAATTCCTGATACTGGGAACTGAGCAGACTTACCTGATGTGATTGTACGCATCAAGTGCAAGTCCTTCATGACATTGTTCTGTTCAAAAGCAGTCAGGATTTCTCCTGAGAAGACTTTGAGAAACAACGCATCATTGTCAGAACCCCCAGAAATGAGACCACTGCGGCTTGGGGATGTATTACCATTTGCCATAGTTTTTATCTTTCTATTTTAGGGTTAGTTTTAGTTTATTGTTTTTTGTCTTCGATTATCTGCTTACCAAATGTTATCCTCCTCGGAGGGCATTGTGCTTATTAATCTTAAACGAAAGTTATAGGAAGGTCATAGCTCGTTGAGCATAACCCTCCAGTCGTAATTGTTTACGGTCACTGATAGGGTGATGTACTCGTCTCCAAGCACCACCACCACCATTCCATATAAACAACCAATGCTTTACGGTCGGTTCTATTCCTTGTCTTTTAATATGTTTTGAATAGTGCGCCAGAACTGTATAAGCGATTTCTTTAGAAATTCTTGGGTCGAAACAATCCTCATGGACAAGACTTTTACCGCTGATACGATTGAAGTCTTTAACCATAATACTCGTAATTTGATAGAACCCAAAAGCTTTACCATTGTCGCCAATGACGTTTGGCTTACTATTCGGATACACTTCCCACAAAGGGATTTTTGACACGAATCTGGAGATTGACAGATTTTCATTTGCTTTTAATTGGGGGATTAGGAACGCAAGAAAAGATAATAATATTAAATATAATTTCATTCATCTTATTTAATTTGGGCTGAACCAAAGTAGAAGCCTACGATGGCAAGGGCTGTTTGTCTGATTTCAGGGAGGATTACAAAGCCTTGAACGGTTTCCCATTGAACGCTCTTGAATAGCCCTAGAAAGCCTCCAGTCTCTCTGACAACACTAATACCCACACCTGTCCATGCGAACACGAACGGGGCAATTACGATGGCAAAGACAGTGGAGACCACTAGAAATCTACGAACTAATACACCACCATTACGTTTGGCAGCGGCATCAGCGGAGGCATCTGCGGCTTGCTGGGAAGAAAGCATACGCTCAAATTGACGAGCTTGGTTTTCCAACTGCACTCCGATGAGCTTCATTACGAAGCCACTGAGTCCTCCTCCTAGCATTGCTATTAGTTCTGGTGTCATAATTATAATACGGTTGTGACTGAGAGTCGTTGTTCAACTAGCTTTCTGTATCCTGCATCTTCAGCATACTTAGGGTCACGCATTGCGCGAGTCACCTCAGCGGCAGAACCATATGGCTTTACACCAGCGTCAGAAGCAGAAGTCCCACCTTTTTCGAGGGAAGGTTCTCCACCACCTAGTGCTTTGTATTGAGCATATAAGCCTTTAACTGCAACATTTGCTTGGCTCGTTGTGCCACTCTCAACAATAGTGTTGAAAGCTTCTAGCTCATCATCGGCTAAGTTTTCACCAGCCCATTTAGCCATAGCGTTATACTCAGCTTCACCACCCACAGAGTTGTGGATGCTTGTAGTCTGAGCGTCTACTAGGGATTGCTGACCAGCGATGTATGCGTTGACCATTTCACGAGAGAGACCAGCTTGTTCAAGACTTTCATAGGTCTTGTCAGATAGCTCTCCTTTATTAGAAAATTCTTCGGAGGCATTTGAGATAACATTGTCAGAAGGTTCAGAAGTTTCTTTAGGTTTAGCTTCTTTACTTTCCTTGGTGTCCTTTGGCTCTGATAGTTTCTTCTCAGCTTCGGCATAGGCTTTAGCCATATCTTCTGCTGTATCAAACTTCTCAGGGAGCCACTCAGGGCGCTCACTTTCAATAGGGGTCTCTGTCTCTTCAACCTTTTCAGATTCAGCTACAATAGATTGACCTCTAGCTTTGGCGGCTTCGTCTTGCATAGCCGATTGTTTTTCTAGTGAGATATTTTCGTCCTCACTGTGTTCTTGTATAACTACTCGTTCCATTATTACTCGCTTGCTTCTACTTGTTGATTCATATTCGCTCCTTCTTGAGCTTGGCTTAACTGGCTACTAATCGCATTTACGCCATTAGGTACAGCAGCTTGCATCATCGCTGCTTGTTGGGCTTGCTGTGCCTCTTGCTGCATCTGTTCAGGACTCTTGATTAACTCTTGAGTCTTGATACCCAGAGAGGTTGCTCTACGTTTGAAGTATTCACTTACATTAACGAACTGAGCGACAGCTTCAGCACCAACCACTTGAGCTGCTCCAGCTAGGAACAAGTCAAGTTTCTGTAAATCATTACCACGACCTAGTGCTTCAACACCTGTAATGATAACAGGGTTGACTATATCCTTAGGTAGTTCAGGTAACGATTTCTTTTTCTTCATTACTACCAACAGTCGGTTGACCATAGGCATCTGAAGTTCTGTACTAAGTAGAGAGTAGAGACCACCGAGGGCAGACTCTAATTCCATACTTAACATTCTTATTTCTTCGGCAGTCACACGTTCGGCTTGGCGAACAACTCCTGAAGTAAGTAAGAAGGCGTGTCCAAGTCTATCTTTGATTTCTCTGATAGTTTCTTGGGCAACACGAAAGTCATTAAATTTATTAAGTTGTAGAACCGATACGTCCTGCGCATTACCTTGGGTGATAGCACCATTGGGTGACTCAGCTAGTGTCCTCGCTCTGGTTGTACCATTAGGATTAACCATGAATAGAACCTTGGCTGCTGCTGCACTACCCTCAACGATTGCTTGGGTAAGGGTCTCAAGTGACTGAAGGTCTCCGAGGTATTCTTCTACATAACCTCGACCATAGTCTTCACCATCGACGCGAGTAAAGCGAAGAGGGATAAATGGGTTCTTGTCGAGTTTGTATTTACCTTCAGAGGATGGGATACGAATACCATTGATGTCTTGATAGACAAACCAGTGGTCACTCTTACGGCACACTGCTGTATAAAGATTGATAGCCTCGTCAGCACTTTCTCCTTGGACACCTACGAGTTCTTTCAACTCATCGGATAGGGTCATATAGGAAAGTGTTTCCTTGGTGCAGATGTATAGGGTATTACCCATAGCGTCACGCTCAACACAATAACGGTCGAGATGGAATACACGCATACCTCCATCATCAGGCATATATACTAAGGCATTACCAGAAACGATAAGATGCTTGAGTGCTTCATGAATAGCAACGCGATAGGTCTCACGACTAATCTCATCCATCACAGAATCTTCTACTTGTTGAAGTCCTGCTTCGATTTCAGACAGCACACTTGCATCAGCGCCTTCGGCTGCCAAAGCATACTTGTCTATGTTTAATCTAAAGAAGGGGGCGTTGGGGGGTAGAAGTGCCAACAGTAATTTAGAAGCGAGGTTGTTTACTCCTCTTGCCCCAACGCCTTGAAATGGTGTCTCTAACCGTGAATGAGAACCGAAGCCCTCATCAGGCATTACATAAGGTAAAGTTAATTTAGATGCTTGTCTGGCTCTGTCTAGGTATTGGTAGCGCTTCCCTTCAAGGGAGGTGTATAAGCTTTCGGCAGATTTGTTACTCATAAATATATTAGTCCTCTTCGACTTCTAGGGGTGAATAGGTATCAATAGTAGCGGACTCTTCGGACTCGTCGAGGTCATACTCAGAAACATCTAAAGCCCACATACCGTCAGCCGTAGGGACTGGCTTGGTCAACCATCTGGTTCCCATGCCGTCAGTCCAGTAGGAGAAGTTGTTGTCTTTACCTTCTTCGTCGGCTCGCTCAATGGCGGCTTCTTCGCTTGCGTAGATTAGATACATTAGTAGATTTCGTATTGATTGTTAATGTTAGCTTCGATGGCAGGACGGTTGGCGGTCTGGTCTGCTGTATAGATTACTAGCTCTTTAATTGTGCCAGTGTAGTAATCGTTGCTGTTTCTAGTTCCCATGTAGTTTATTGAAACAGCGTGTTGTTTACTGCCCATGTCTGAATCAGGAGATGAGTCTATAATCTCTGCACCATTACGATAGGCTCTAACATTAGTACCCGTCTCAGTGCCATCGTGAATTACAGTAAACTGAGTCATTCCGCTTACAGAAGTAGGAGCGTCAATACTTATTGCATTAGTGGAAAAGTAGTAACTTACTTTATTGTTCTTAAAACTGATGCCTCTATTAGAACCTTGAGAGCCTAACGTGAAATCGTTTGTGCTACTAGTGGCATCTTGAAGACAGAACACGGACAAGGGCGTACCACTAGACAACGTAATATCGTTATTAAAATCGTAGTATTGAGAAGACCCATTGAACTTAATGCCCTCCAAGTAAGTGCCATTCTCAACTATTAACGCTTGTTTGGTAGCGTCTGTCTGGGTAGCATCCCTGTCATTTCCTGACTGGTCATACCAAGTGTCCACATAAGCATCCGCGTCGCCATCCGCATTTGTAAAATGTCTTAACTGTATGTTTGAAATCTCAACATTAAATAGCGCACTTTTATAAAAGACTAATGTTATAGCTGGTTCTCTACTTGAGGTTCCGTCATCGAACAAAGTAAATCTAAACTTATTAGCACCTTTCGATACAGCAAACCTCTGTTTGTTTAAGTTTTCATTACTATCTGCGGTAGTGTCAGTATCTCTGGTTACTAACTCAATACGGTTTCTACTTGAGCTTGGAATCGCGCTGTTTATGTCATCGCCACCGCTTTGCGTGACGTTAAAGGTTACTTCGTAATGTCCTAAACTAAAACCTCCTGTGTCCTTGTGGAGTAGTGTGACACTTTTATCACTAGCACGTATGCCACCTGTAGCATTAACAACGAGACGGCTATAATTAGTTTCATACCAGTTACCAGTAATGGTTCCCGCACCATTAGTTTCGCTAAAGTTGTCGTAGTAGCTTTTACGTTTAAGAGTTGATGCAGTGCGGTTAAAAGAATCGTCTAAAACATTTATAGCCCAGTCTTCAAGACGATGTATATCTTTAGCCTTAAATACTTTAGTGGTGCTTGAACCTCCAACAACCTTACGTGCTTTTATGACTTTGTTGTTACCCTGATTGTCGTTTAGGTCGCGTAGGCTATATGCCGACGCTCCACCTCCTACTACTTTACTTAGTAACGGACGAGAGTCGCCCTTACGGTCTGAGGTAATTACTGGGGCTGTGCGATTTACTGTAATAGTAGTTCCATCATTACGGTCAATAGTCCTTACCCCCGCAAAACGACTACGGTCAGGGATGGTAATTGTTCTGGTGCTTCCATCGCCGTTAGTAACCGAAATCGTTTTTGAGGGCATAGTTTAGTAGCTGATGTTTGCGCCTGTACCAGATGAACCAGTGTTCACTGCCGAACGGCGTACTGTTAATGCAGACGTTCCACGTTTTCTGGACGACTGTCTCTTTTTGAGTGAGTTGTTTCCTACCTTCTCCGCTGTCTTAGTAGGAGGGGGAGGAGGTGCGGGTGGCGGCACTGGGTCTGGTATCTTGGGTGATGACATGCACATAGTTAAACCTTGGTTAGGATGGTTTCGTTTTGAATTTTATTTTGTTCTATAAGAAATCGGACTACAGAGCGCTGTCCATAATAATAGACGAGCGCGTTTTGAGCAGTGCCGTAATCAAAGTCATCCCGTAAAGGGAAAACTTCTTCTAACTTCTTGATAAAATTAGCTGAAACAGCGGGAAAAGCGTCGTTATTGTCCATATTAGTCCACCTCCTTCTTACGTTCCAGCATACCTAAAGCGATTGAACTGTAACCAATTAGGTCATTAAAGATGTCTGCTACGGTGTCTCCATTAGTCTCCAAAGAGAGACCTCCGTTACAGAAAGCCTTGAGCCTCTGCATCTTATCGCCCATCCGAAGTGATAGTCCGATGAGTGGGTCTACCCCAAAGTCATCTGCTTCATCGAAGTTAGCAAAAGGATTAGAGGTGAAGGAACCACCTGTGTAGTCATCATTCTTTTTCTTGGTAAGCTTAGAGATACGCTTGAACTGCTCAGCTTGGAAAGCGAACCACCACTCCTTGTTGTGGGTAGCGTGAGCTTTGACACTCTCTTCTACTTCGTAGCTGATTGTTATACCGAGCCACTCCGCTAGAGCGTGTTCTGTCTTTGCTCCTTTGGAATACTCCCAGCCCTTCATCATATACATATGTGATGCGGTCGCGATAATAGAAACAAGGTCAATCATAGCGCACTCACGTACGCACATCTCTCCTACTTCAATACCTAACTCAGCGGCGTGTGTCCTGCTTAATGCGGCAGGGTTGATAACGTCGAAGCCCTTCTCTTTAAATTTGAAAGAAGTAGCGTCGAAGGCAGGGAAGTTGCAGTCTTCGATACCTGTCATTGGGCCAGCGATATAGACCGTCTGGTCACTTACATCTATTTTGTAGGGGGTTGCCATAATATAATTTTTCCGTTTTTGAAGTTTTCTTTTCTGAGTATGTAAGCAAGGCGAGCGGTGAGGAGTGCGTCCTCTTCTGTCATGTCTTTGCTTTCATATATCTTAACGATGGCTTCCCAGTCCCAGCCGTGTTTGTCTAAGAGCTTTACAGCGGTCTTAGGGCCAACACCTTTGAGTCCTTGGTATCCATCGGTAGCATCACCCATTAATGTCTGGATGAGGTGGTTCTTGTCTGCCTCTTCTTTTGTGAGGGTAGTCAGTTCATCACGTAGGAAGTTATACCAAGTGATGGGTAGCGTAGCGAAGTCCTTGTCACCACTGAGAGCAACGGTGTTCTTAGGGTCTTGCGTACACATAATGCCGATAAGGTCATCAGCTTCCATCCCGTCCTGCATCATAAACGTGTGACGCTTGCGCATCTGTTTAATAAGCTCGGTTAAAGCTAAAGGCTTACGCTTGTTCTTACGGTTGCCTTTGTAGGCAGGGAAGAGGTCGTAGCGAAAGTTAGTCTTAGGACTGAAGACTACGAAGTAATCCTCAGTGCTAAACTTCTTACACATAGACTCAATGAAGTCGTCACAATAAGCGAGAGAAGCGTTTACGTCCGTGTGTAACGTCCATACTGCGTCCTCCCATTTAGTCTCTACCTCGTTACTGAAAGCGGCTCGGTAGGCAAGCATATCGCCATCTAGGAATAATGTTTTCATGTTAGTGTGTTTCTGACCAGTTAGCCCCAACGGAATACTCCCCGTCTAATGGGCATTTGAAACCAAGGGTTTTACCTGCCTTGGCGAGTGCTTCTACAAAACAACTTCCAAGAGCATCAGCGTCAGCTTGGTCACAGCTAAACTGAACTTCATCGTGGATATTGCCATGTAGTTCGTAGGGTTGAGTTGCCATCTCAGAGAACTCAACGAGTGCCTGCTTCATCACCACTGCCCCTGCTGATTGTAACAACAGGTTGAGTGCAGAGTGTGCCGAGCGACACGGTAGTTCACGTCCATCCAGACCTATTAGTTTATTTGTCTGTTGTACCTTGTTAGCCACCGCCTCAGAGAGGTGACGGATAGCAGGAGTTTTGGACATGAAAGATTGTTTAAGTTTCTTGCCGTGCTTAGAGGAGCCACCAACAATGGAACCTATCTTAGCGTCGCCTGCTCCGTAGAGGAAAGCGTAGATAAAGGTCTTAGCTTGGTCGCGGGTCTCTAGCCCTGCCGCTTTCTGGTTAGCCGAGTGGATGTCACCTGTAAGGATTTCTTTAGCGTAAGCTCCGCTGTCCCATCCGTGCAGGTAGTGAGCAAGGCAACGTAGTTCTAAGCCAGAGGCATCAGCACCAACAAGCACCTTACCTTCTGGGGCAGTAAAACAAGACCTACACTCTGTACCATAAGGAGCCCGTCCTGCTGGTACTTGGGCTACGTTAGGTTGTGAGTGAGTACAACGCCCAGAGATAGCACCGTTGGTGTTTACCCGTCCGTGTATACGTCCATCGTTGTAGAGCTTGAGCCACGCTTGGTTACCCTCCGCTACTTGTCCTAGACGTTTGGACACAAGAAGGTATTCCAGAAGCTTGAGGGCGTTAGGAGTGCCTATCTCTCTCAATACAGGTTCATCAATCTTAGGGCGCTTGCCATCATACGCGGCAGGCTTCCATCCCTCAGACATCAACCGCTCGCATATCTGGTCACGGGAATTAGGGTTAAAGGGAATCTCTTTGGTGCGGTGTGGGCCTTTGATTATTTCATTAGGCTTCCATCCAGAAGCAACAAGCTCCTTCTTTGTCTTTGCTTGTTCTCCGTTAGGAGCTATCCACCAGTGGCTTTTCATTAGCTCAACGCTAGGCCCAAAGGACTTGGCGAGGTCGTCACCTAGTTCCGCACGGCGAACCATGAGGTCAGAGGTAAGCTTCTCAGCCGCTTTGATGTCGAACGGGAATCCATTCCACTCTTGTATACGCATAAGATTAGCAAACTTATGTTCAAGCGTAAGCATACGGAGGTCAGGTTTCTTTTTAAGAAAGTGGTCGTACAAGCGGTAGGTCACGTAGGTGTCCTGCTTGCAATACTCAATCATCTCTGGAGTACACGTAGTCCAATCCTCGGTATCACCGTGGGCGTCCTTGTATACACCTATGCGTCTACCCCAAGCCTTTAAACTATGAGACCCAAGTAATTGACGGGGAAACCCATTTTCAGGGTCAGCGTAATGTCTATCGTAATCGCTGGTCTTTATGTCTGGGTACATACAGCGAGCCATGATTGCTGTGTCCAGAACCATAGGGTGCTCAAAGCCATACTTCTTTTGCAAGGCTGGGTAGTCAAAGCCAATAGAGTTATGTCCTACAATGGCGTCGTAATTCTTTAGACGTTCAATTCCTGTCAATACGGAGTCACCAGAGAACGCAATCGTCCCTGTGTTGTCGTGTATGGCTATACAGTGAACGGTCTCTAGGTCAGACAGCTTTGTCCAATCCTCAATGGCGTTCGTTTCTATATCGAAAAATGCTATGCTATTCATTTGTTGGTATCAGTGTGGTTAGTGGGAGCAAGATGCCCCGTGATGTGTTATTGTCTCCTCCTCTGACGTCCCTCTTTGTTTTCTTGAGTGGCTCAATAAGTTCTTTGAGGTCTACAGTCGGAATGAAGATGATTAGGTTTTCTACAACGAAGCAGTAATAATCCGCTTCGGAACGGTCGATGCCAGAGACTTTGCCTCGTGACATATATTCAACAAAAACATTGCCCGTCTTCTTGGCAAGCATATCTTTTTTAATTTCTATTTTTTTATCAGATAGCAATTCACCAATCTCTTTCTCAGCTATTTGTCCTACTTCAAGGTCGTGTCGAAAGTTTGAGCAATATTTCATATGTTAGAAGGGGTTCTCGCTGTAATGTTCTTCAGCCATTAAGCCAGTAGTGGGGTTGTAGTTTAGGGAACAAGCGATGCCTGTTTCCCCAGAGAATCTATTCTTAAGAACGCGAACGATTGTCTTGTTCTTGTTGTCTGGACACTGCCCGTTACGCTCAAGCCCACAACAAATGTCAGAGAGTTGTGCGATAGCGGCTGAACCACGGAGTTGTGCTAGGCTAGTGCTTGCGCCTTCCTCGTGTCCCTTACCTTCTGGACGCTTGAGGTGGCTGACTAAAATCATTCCGATGTTGGTCTCTTCAACTAAGCTACGAAGCTTGGTCATTGTATTATCAATTAACCTACGTTCGTCACCATCTCCTAAACCAGAAACGATAATACTAAGGTGGTCTAGAACAACGTATTCAACGTCCATGACCTTAGCCATATAGCGTATATGTCCTAGGAGGTTGTCGCTCTCCATAGAACCCCAGTGGTCGTAAAGGAAGCAACGCCCAGAACCGATGGTAGCTTTAAACGCTTCATTGTATTCATCGGTAGCTTGGAACTCTGGGTCTAGGTGGATGAGCTTCTTCATCTCTAAACCGATGATGGAGTTAGCAGTGCGCTCAAGGGATTCCTCAAGGGCGATGTAGCCTACCTTGTGGTCAGTCTTGAGAAGGTTGTGTGCAATAATCTTACAGACGTGAGACTTGCCTACCCCAGAGCCAGCGGCAAAGGTTACAATCTCTCCACGGCGAAGACCATGAGTAAGACGATTTAAACCACGGAAAGGATAATCAACTGATTGATTGTTCTTGGGAGTTGTGAGCCTTTCATAGAGGTCAACGCCATCTGTGATAGCGTCAGGCTTCCACGGCTTTGCGTCCCACATAGCACGAACAATGTCGTTCTTGCGGTTAGCCATTAGCAAATCGTTAGCATCCTTCATAGGAAGTCGAGCAATCTTAGTCTTACCTGCTGGTAGTAGATGACTTACTTCTTCAGCGGCTTTGCGTCCCTGTTCATCTTCGTCAAACATAAGCACCACTGTCTCAAATTGGTCGAGCCAAGGGAACTGCGCTTTGAAGATAGACTTAGCTGATTGAGCTCCGCTTGGTAGAGAGACTACAGGCCATTTACCATCGCCGTTAGCCATCGCTACAGATAGGCAGTCAACCTCGCCCTCGGTTACAACGAGCATACGACCCCCATTAGGCCATAGGTGTTGTCCGAAGAATACGCTAGGCGCACCCTTGCATTGAAATCGTTTGTCTTTGAATCGTAGCTTCTGTGCTACGAGCTCTCCTTCAAGGTCTCTGTAGTTAGCTACGTGACAAGTCTCGCCGTTGTGGGTCGCTACTTGGTAGCCATACTTCTTACAGATGTCTCTGGTCAAACCACGAGCAGGTATGTCCAGTGTGTGTCCAGTAAGGAAGCCTGTAGGTTTAGTTTCTTTAGGAGTCACAGTATAAGTATTGCCCCCTCTTGGATGCCAAGTTCCGCAACTGTGGCACTTGGTGCTTCCGTCGGTGTTTATTGTTAGGGCATCGCTTGAGCCGCAGTCTTCGCATGGTTGGTGTGTTAGTGATGATGTTAGTGTGTCCATTCTATTGGTATTGTTTTGTGAGCCCACAGGAAGCCGTGCTTGTCGCACCACTCCCCGTATGTGGTCTTGCTCTTTTTGCTGAGTGTGTTGTGTGCGTTCTGAAAGCAAAATCTAATGTCCAGTTCTGGGTTACAGTCACGCACTCTTAAGTGCTTGGTTCTATCGGCAGGTATCCAGTAACCCTTAGCTTCAATGATAATGCCGTTGGGCAATATGAAGTCAGGGGTATACGTGGACTCCTTCGTGTATTTCACCTTCAGACTTTCGTAGTCGAAGGTCGCCCCCACCCGTTCAAGGGTGAGAGCAAGTTGTGCTTCGAAGCGAGAACGGTATTTAGAAGCCGACGCCCGACGGGGCTTCTTCTTCGAACGCTGTATCCAAGGATTCGCCATCACTAATGAACGAGCCATCTTCCTTTCCGAAGACGGAACCGCCACCTGCATATTCTACTAGGTCTATTACTTGTACTGCTTTAAGGCGCAGTGTGTAGCCGAAGCCTTGCGTAGGAGTGAACCATGTGTACACCTCCGTGCTTAGCTTGAGGGTTGAACCGCTTCCGATATTAGGAGCTTTACCTAGGCGTGTACCGCTGGCGTCAAAGACAGGCACAGTGAACTCTAGGAGTCCTTTAGCTGTCTGACGTTGGGCTACTTGCTTGGCGTATAGCTCGTAGTCGCCTTCCGCTGTAATACGGATAGGGCTAGTGGTAGCACGGGCAAGCTTTTTGCCTTTGATGGCACACTCTGCTTCGTACTCTTTCTCGACGATGTCGGTTACGGTTTTACTAAACAGATTGAAGTCATCCTCACTTACGTGAAGCTTACAGTGGTAAACTCCGTCAGTGTTAAACTTCGTATCTGGTTCTGCGATGCGTGGGTACACTGCTGTACCCTTAGGTGTTGTCAGTATTTGACTCATTTTGTTTGTCTCTATTTTGGTTGTTGTTGTCTCCATTAGGAGAAGAAATACTTACTCTCCAACACCTGAGAGATGTCGGCGTTGCCGTATTCTGGAATTTCTGGAAAATCTATTTCTGGGTTAGCCCCACTTAATTGATGTAGTAGAGCTTCTAACTGGTCAACCTCAAAAACATTTAAATATTGTTCTCTTAAAGTTTTGTTTAACGTGGGGCAGTTTGTGGCGTGAGTGCCGTAGCTGTCGTGTATCATGGCAAAGTCCCATATTCCTTGTTTATTACATTCAATGACTGTTTTTGTCAGACAAGCCGCGTCCAAAGAGTGGACATAATTAGGGCTGATGCCTGACTTCTGTTTGCGAGGACTGATTGCTTCATCATCGCTGTACCATTTTACGTAAGTAGCCTGTCCGCTGATGTTGGTACTAACATTCTGGCTTGTTGTTTTGTGGTAGCTTTGGAGAACAGGAAAACCTGAAGGGGTTACCCAGCTTACAGGCTTTCCGTGTTCTGCCAGCTTTTTAGCGCAGGACTGCAACCACTGCATACAGTCCTTTGGCTTGTCGAGGACTTCGTTGATTGAAGCCCACGTTAGCTTACTGAGGTAACCAGTAACTTTGTAGCGTTCATCTTCTGTGAACGGGTTGGCGCATCGTGTTTTTCGCAGTGTGTCTTGATACCATTCGTCCACATAATCACGGCACGAGTAGAACGTACCGCCATAAGGCCACACCATTGTAGGGCGTTTAGCCAGCTTACGATTGATACCAAACTTAATCCACTTTTCTGCGTAGGGGTGAGTATCAGCTTTAAGTTTTTTTAAGATGGAGTCAGAGACAACTCTGTAAATATCTTCAGGTGAATCACTTGTGAGTACATTTGTTGCCTTGGCTCCATATTCGTCCCTCATCAGCATAGACAGAATTTGAAGCCCATTGTTAGATGCGTCTAAATTTATAGGAAGCTGTGTCATTAGCTTGCCTGTTTTACGAAGCTGACCCCACTCAAAGCACCACGCAAGGAACTGGAAGGGTTCGTCAGCGTCCATCCACATAAGATTAGTGGTAGGACTCTCATAGATAGCTATAGCGTCCTTAGAGAAGCTCTCAGCCCATTCTACACGCTTGTCTAATGTAATCTTGTCATTGCCAAAAGTGTTCGCCCCTTGAATAGCTAACCACTTTACATCTTCGTCAGTCTTAATTCGTTCTGGTCGGTGAAACTGTAACAAACCACGGCTGATGTCTGGGCCTTGGATACCAAGAAAAGCAGGTATGTTATAAACACGCCCACGAAAGTCTACGTGCGAGGGGTAAAAGAAACGATTACCAGAAAGCTTCTTCGCAACGTAAAGTATCTTCGAAACGAGAAGGCGACGGCTGGTATTAGAGAGCCGTGAGTTATATACTTTCGCCGCCTGCCTTCTCCAAGTGGTGTTGGACTCTTTATTTTCTTTAAAGTCTATTGGGACAGGAGGGAGAGCTTCCTGTTCACGGCTAGGAAGTCCGTCCACTATGACATTATTTTCCCAGCACCACTCCATCGCCTGCATCACCTTGTTATTAATTGCCCAAGGTGTCTGCTGGATTAGATTCGTTGCTTCCATCGGCTCAGGGAGTGCGCCCGTGATAGTCCGAAGGTAGTCCATGTTGTTCGTTTTGATAAACGGAACTTTAGGTAGATAGGATTGTTCGTGGTCGTAACCACCATCCCAAATGTTTGTCCAACTGGCGGGTAGTTCTACTGTAGGTAGCCAGAAGGGTTCTATAAATTCTCTGTGGTCGTTGAACTCCTCAATCCATTGAAGAGTATCTGGAGTGGCACTGATGTAACGCGTAGGACGCTTACGGCTCTTCTCCAGTATGTAGGTGTATTCGATAAGGTTTGTGGACACACGGACAAGCTCAGTCATAATCAACCCCATGTTGAGCTTATCTCTGTGCGCCCACGGTTCCCAAGCATCCATCAAACCTTTGTCGGCTTCGTGCTTCATTGAGGAACGTATGTGCCTAGTCTTGGCGGCTGTACCTTTGCGTCTTACAGCACCGAGGATGATGCCCTGCCCTTTATCTTCGTTGTTCTCAACTAGAAAGCGACAGCGCAACTCATCCTCAATCAACTTGCCTAAAAAGATAGACGCACTGGCTAACGTCTTCTTCTGTGTGATGCAGTCGAGTAGAGCTTTGATTGAGAGGAAACTCAGAACCTTTGGGTCAAGGTCTTGCGTATCTATTTGGAATCGTGCTTTATTGTCTACTCTTGATAGGGATTCCTGCCAGTTCTTAATAGCTTTGTTGAGGTCAGGCAAAGCGGCTCTCATCAAGCGTTGACCGTAGGGCGTCTGTAGTTCAGCCCCGCGTGCTTTAGCGGACTCAACCTTGGCTCGGTATCTGCCTACGCCTAGTGTGGTCATGTCCTCGTTTAGCTCCGATTGTGTTAACTCGCTCATACTCAAATCTTTGTCAGTGTATTGTCACTACGCAACAGTAAACTGCTGTCAGCAACGGATATGTGTTTGAAATTATTAGTTAAAAAATCAACGGTTTACGTCGATTCGATATTTGCGAGAGACTGTAACTCCCTCGCGGAGACGCACGTCTGGTTCGATTCCAGAGTCGCCCACCACTTAACTTGCTGTTTTTATTCCATAATTTTAGTCTTCCTTATTTAGAATGATTCTAAGTAATTTGTCACTGATTACCCCCAGTGACGTAGTTTGTCAGTGTATTGTCACTTATTATCTATGATTAATCGCTCTTGAAGGCGCTCAATCTTGCGCTTTAGCCCCTCAATGTCTTTGTTTAGCTTCTCATTCTGGTTAGATAAGGAATCACACGCCTTTGTCATGGCGTTTAATCCTCTTACGAGAACTGCTTCTGGGTCTGGCTTGAATAGGCTGTGGTTTACTTGTGTTGATGGCATGCTTTTTGGTTAGTTTGGTTAGTATTTTTGTTGTTATCATAACAGTGAATTAAAGAGCTTGTTCTAATGCAACCTTAGCGTCAAGAAAATTCCTCGGCGTAAGTTTAGCGTAGCGCAAAGTCATCTCATAGGTGCGGTGTCCCATCCACTCTTTGACCACATGAAGCGGTACATTGCGTTGGACTAATCGTGACGCACAGGTGTGCCGTGTCAAGTAGAAGACAAACTCTGGGTCTACATCATTCATGACCTCACGGACGAACCGCCAGTTCTTACGGATGTTACTTTCCGTGAACTGGGCAAAGGGCATAAATTCAGTTGCCGATAAATAAGTGAACGCGTAGTGCGCCCTCTTGGTTAGTGGGATGGTTCTTGGGTAAGCGTTCTTGGTCTTACGCAGGTCAATAAGGTATCCTAGCTCTGGGTCTTCACGAATAGAAGCCTGAGACACATTACGGGACTCTATAGGACGCATACCTGTGTCGATACTCCACTCAATGAAGTGGGCAAAGTGATTACGCCCGTCAGCACGTAACGCTTCAAGCATTTCGTACTCTTCTTCTTCAGTAAAGAAGCGCAGGCGTTGGTTACTTACTTTCTTGCGTTCAATCTTGGGACGACTGTTTATGTAGTTTCTGTCTTGTGCGTATGTGAGAGCCTTAGAAATTGTTGCAAGACGCCCGTTGATGGTGGATGCCGCTAAGCCTTTCTTCTCCATTGCTCCTATAAATTCATCAAGAGCAGTGGTGTCTATTTTGTCTACTGACTGGTTAGCTCCAAAGAACTCATTGATAAGACGTATGTTACCTAGCTGAGTGGACTCGTTAGCGGTGTCCTCCCAATAACGCACAAAGGTCTTACTCAGTAACTCATCAATAGTAATCTTGCCGTCTTTGGCGTCGAGTAGCTCTTGATAAGGCATATTGAGCCTAATGCGTTTCTTTAGCTCGGCTTCCCAAGCATCTGCCTCTTCGGTGGTAGGAAACTGTTTGCGGTGGCGAACTCCGTTAGACATAAAGTCAGCCATAAACTTATTACCGTTTTGTCTTACACTCATTTTATTGCCTCCTCTTTAATTGAGTCAAACGACCCCACTGTATCTTTGGATACCCAAGGAGCTTTTAACTTTCTTTTTGCCCAAAATGCGGCGTAACCAACATCTACGAGCTTCTTAGTTTCGCGTTCCCATACTTTGCGTGTTTCAACCTTTGTCGCCACGGGAACTGCACGATAAAGGTTACGATATTGTGTGTTTCTTGTGTGTATTCTGGTAGTCATAGTCTTCAAGAATCACAGGTTTGCGACACAAAGCAAGAAAAAAGTAACAAAAACGACTCTTTTTGTCGGAGACCCTACGTCAAGAGCTACGAAGGATAAGGTAGACTTAACAAGGGATATAACGTAACATCACTGGTGCATAAAAACTAGGCGTTTTTGTATAAAAAATAGGCAAACGTGAT
>Ga0209535_1001097_pt1 | contig 18573 bp, 21 predicted proteins | sample LinPmetageLP28_FD_184041 | JGI IMG/M metagenome (GOLD analysis project Ga0209535, IMG submission 184041) | Marine viral communities from the Pacific Ocean - LP-28 (SPAdes) (version 2) | ecosystem: Environmental > Aquatic > Marine > Oceanic | place: Pacific Ocean | collected 2009-08-22
AGTCCGTTGTTTGCTCTTTGAGTATTTCTAGTAGTCATATCTAGTACCTTTGAGAAGTTGCTCTTTTATCAAGGGGATTACAAAAATCAATTTTTTTTCCTTCATTGAAATTGTATTCTATAGCTTGAAGTTGTGTTCGTAGACTACAAAGTTCTCCATAAACTTATCATTGGTGTTGCGCCACATCATTGCGTAGGCTGAAGGCGAATCGGCATAAAATTTTCTGTTTTTTTTTGTGTAGGTGTATCCAGTATCTTTCCAAGTACAAATCCCTCCATCAGCCAGCATAATCAAATTTTCAACCCAGTGTCTACAGTTGGCTAGCTTCATCTCTGGCGTCAGGTGTTCGACGTAATCAGTCTCCTGCGATGAAATAAACGTCGTCATTTGTTCGTGGGTCATAGTGCGTGTAGGCATAGCGGTTCTGCTCTAATTCGTTGTGCAATTTACAAATCAATTTTGTGCTATAGATCTAATCTATTCTACATCCATACTATGGTACCAGCCAGCCTTTTCAGTATACTCTGGATGGTCTTCATCACAAAAATCCTCCCAACATTTTTGACAAATGTAATGTTCTTCTTCTTTCTTATCGTTCCACATTATATAACTATGCTGTCGTTTAGTATAGCAACAACCACAATCATATTCTACTGTCTGCTCCGCTTGTTCTTCATCTTCTAAAGTCATTGTATTTTAAGTATAATTTATACTTAATTTACAAAATCAATTTTTTATATACCTTCCATAGTCATCTCTTCAGGTTGTATAGCCTGCTCAATCTGGAATATAAAGCCATTATTCTTCCCTACAATATCATCACTCACCAGAGTACCATCTGGATTCTTTATTCTCACTTCTATAGTTGCTAAAATCTTCGGCTCAGTCACAATAAATGTAATAGGGTTAACACTAAAGATTGTATCATTTGAACTGTTTTCTTTACTCATTATTCCTACAATTGTTGTCCTATTACTCTTAGCATCAATTGCATTTCTCTTAACTATATCACTTTCAATAATCAAATAATTATTACCGTTGTTAAGACTTGGGAAATCACTGGCGTTAATAGGCTGACTGTCAGTTAAAATATGAATATTGTTTTGTATTACACCATATTCATTGCTATCATCTCCAGCATCCTCAACTCTAAAACTAGTATATCCTCTAAGATCGTATCCTTGATTTGTAGGGGTCGCACCAAAATCAACATTACCCAAACCTAAATCACAAGAAGATGGTATATAGGTATAGTTAAACTTATTGTGAGTCACTACCCCCATTTGTTTTATAAACTTTGGATTTGGAGATGGTAAGAATTTTTTTTGATTTTCTATAAATTGTGTGGGTTCTGTTAATGGTTTATCTAAAGGTGGTGGTAAATTACTGAATGTAAAAATACTTTCCAAGTTATTTGTCACATCACCCATTTGTTCATAAGAAAATCCAATTCTATTCCAGAATGTTTTCGCCCAAGCATCTTTAGCTTTATCAACGCTATTAAAAAATTCGTCAAAAGGTTTAGTAAACAAATCATAAATCTTCTTTTCTCTATACAACTGAGCGTGCACGTTTCCAGTATTAAGTTCTTCTATTTCTTTGACTAGTGTTTTGTAAACTGTAGTATCTTTCACTTGGCTAAAAGCAAAATTGTTTACCGCTACACCAGATTTAGTATCAATGGGATACGCACCTGCATAATTACACAATTGTCTACATTCGTCAAATTTATATTTTGCTGGATTACTTCCTTCTACTGGCGAAGACAGCGTTAAAACAGGTGTATTAAATTTTGTTCCTTGCTGACCGCCTAGCTTTGTTTCAGTGCTGTTATCTGGCACAGCACTGGCAAGTTTATATGGCTCATGTAGATTCTGTAGTGAAAATCTATTTGATGATTCTGTGTCATATACTATATTGAAGGTCGATGTACCAGCAAATTGCTGATAGGCTCCAACACCAGCATTAGGGTCGTGCTTCATTTCCTCATTTTCAAAATCATCATTTTTAGATGATGCTACAGGGAATAAACAAGAAAACCTTCCTAACTCTTCTAAATCACCAGTGTTATATCTAGCTGGTCTGTCAAATGTATTAGGGTCGCCATATGCTTCGCTGTTAAAATTCGCTTGAGTTGCGTCAAGATTGTATAGAAAAGGTCCTTTGGCGCCAAGACGTGCACAAAGAAGATGCTGAAGTGTCGGCATATTTTTGGTTTGATATTTGCTAATATTTTCTTGGATTGTCTTGGTTGGATCTTCTACATTATAGTATGCGTTCTCTGTGTTCTCATAAATGTGTCTAAAGCCATTTAGATTAAGAAAAAAGTTTGATTGAAACCTTTTAAACTTTATTTCATCTGGACTTGATGAGTTAAAAAGAACTTTGTCATAACAAGTTGCTAAGTCCTGTGGTCTTGAATATCTTTCTCCTGCGTTTGGTGGTATTCTTAAAGGCTCACCTGTAGCCCAGTTGTCTACTGTATCTAACAAATCTCCCCCATCACCATAAGGTAAATTTAGTTTTTCTAAATTCAAATTGTTTCCGTTGATAAATGGATTAAAGAAAACTTTGGTCATAATGTCTCCTCTTCTTCTTTGATAGGCTTGATAAGTATCTGCTCCTATGATTTTCGAATCAGGGTTAAATTCATTAGGTGGTAAAACTGTTCTCTCAGTATTACCAGTTATACCGTCAAAAAAAGGGTATGTCTGTTGTGCACCATAAGAGTTTGTATTGTTAAATAATTTGTTGTTTAAAGCATTGCTTTCTATACCATTCGGGTTATTGGGATTTTGTGTTAAATACCCAGTAAGTTGGTTGTTTATTAAATCACTAAGAGCACTCACTGAATAATTACCAGCAGGGATTTTGATTGTTGTAGCTCCATAGACTGGTCTCATATAAAAATCAGCGGTATCATTTGTTGTAAAGAAAGGGTCAGCATTCAAACCGCTTGGTTGACCAGGTACCGCTGGATTAAACCACTCCATCATATAATAATATTGTCCAGTTGCTCCGTGTCCACGGTTATTCAATGTAATGGGATCACTGGCTGAATTTTCTGGAACAATGTCGCCAGTATCGACGTAGTTAAGACTAGGTCCTACAAATGGAAGTTGGATTCCCGCACATGCTAACATAGCGGGAAATGTAAATGCTCCTGGAGCAGTAGGGTCTAACTTTGGAAAATATCCACTGTCAAATGGTAATTTTCTTCCCCAGCAATCAACAATTGGATTGGGGAAGGGTGCAAATTTCTGGTCAGCACCTAAACCTGAAAACGGGGCTTTACCTGCTATTCCCATCGAATTTTGACAATCTCCCTGCTGATAGTATAAGAATCTCATTTCTTCTTCTACAGGTTCTTCAAAAGATATAGTATCTACACTTAAACCTCTTTCTTCAACAAAAGAATCTAGTAAAGTCACACGGTCGCCTATATTCAATTTTAAAGGTTGTTCAAGGGTATATTTAATTATACCATTCTTGTTAGTAATAATTTTAGAGTTCTGTCCGTTAACATTGATTAAAAATTTGTTTGTACCTAGCTCTCCAGGTTGCTGAAGAAGTTCCGTTATTTCTTGATTTTGTATTTTCTGTAGTTTTTCTGGTGAAAGTTTTTTGAGATTGCTCATAGTAGTTTAAAATAGTTAAATAAAATATATTTTTTAAATAAACCATTATGTAGATCCAACTATATTAAGCATTAACAAAATTTCCTCCTCATCCAGTTCTTCTTGGAGGGTGCACCGCCCTCTATCTATTTTTTTTGTCAAAAATTTAATAGCCTCATCTAGACGCTTTAAGAATGCTTTTTCTTCTTTACTAGAGACTTCCTTTTTATATTGTATCAAGAAATCCAGTTGTGCTAGCTTGTATTCACAATCTCTTAAATAAGGTTCTACTTCTTCTATCTTTTCCTGTTGAAGTCTTATATAGTGATCTTTTCTGGCGACAATGTTTTTACAGTCTTCAGCCATGTTTAGTAAATCTTGTTCGGTAGTCATTATTTAGTTTTAGGAAAATAATTTAAGAATATTTTCTAGTAAATTGTTAACAAAGTTTTAAAAATGATATTCAACACAAATAATATATTTTCCCTGTGGATCAAAAATCCAGCGACGACATTGAACTTTCAGGTGTGGATGTCTTGGCTAAATTTGGGCTATAACGTGACGATCTACAGCGACCGCGACCTAAAGAAAGAATTACCTTTAAAACTTGCACAACAGATTGAAGTAAAACCAGTATCTTCCTCGCTCTTGAATTCCGCTCCTTCATTTGTTATCAATCAAGAAAATCTTTTACAATTTACGGATCTTTGGAGATTTAAATACCTTGAACTTTTTGGTGGTACTTGGGTCGATAGTGACCTTATCTTAAAGAAAAGAATTCCTCCTGAAGATATAGTAATATCTAGTGAACACACCCTACAGAAAGGCGGAAGAAAATCAAAAGATAATTTCCGTCCAAACATTGGCGTTTTACGCTTCCCTCCTAACAATAAATTTGTATCGCATATTGTATCGGTTTTAACTCCTACAACAAAAGAAGATGAAAGCCCTAATGTAAATAACACAAGTAAAATGATGAAATTCATCAAAGAGATAAAGAAAAAGAAATGGGCGCACGTCTACGCCAAAGTAGTACCACCGCAAGTTTATTGTCCAGTTCCCTACCCATATGCTAAAGAGTTATTTACCGTAAATGAAGTAGATCTATTTGGTAAAGAAAAATATGGTTTGAGTGCGGATTACACAGATGAACAAACGATTGGATATCACCTTTGGGAAAATCTAGCTTTTAGAAAACACAAAGTTGACTTGGATGATGACGTGCACGAAAACAGTATATATAATAATTTACTGGTAAAGTTTTGATTATGAGTGGACTAATGTGGCTGTGATAGTCGAGGTTTCAGTTGCTTTGATTCTCCAGTAGTTTGCTGGATGTCCAGCAAATGACACAGCAAAATCTCCAGAAGTATTTGGGAAGGCTGAATAGCCAACATCATAAAAGTTTGTATTATCAACTGACTGCTGAACTGTAATTCCACCAGTTCCTGTAGTATTACCAAAAATATTTACATTATTACTTGTAGTAGTTGTGATTACATTTGATATAGTACCACTTGATGCTGAGACAGCGTTCATAAGATTAGCCTGTGAACCGTTGTGTGTGGCTGAACCACCCCCTGAGGTAGTGACAACAAGTTCACCAGAGCCGTTAATTGTACAAGCATCTAAATTACCGCCAGAATCACGCCCATAGATGACAACTTGCTGTAAGCCATTTCCGCCTGATGTAACTGTAGCATCATAGCCTTGAGTGATTTTACCTTCGATAGTTGTAGTATTACTAGCTATAGTTGCTGTATCACTTGATATATTTGATGTATTAGAATCAATGTTTTGACAACTGCTACTAGTTTGAGAAGTGCTTGATGCTATGTTGTTAAGGTCGGTTGTTTGGTTAGCAAGTTCACTGCTAACATTACTCAATGTGGATTCTGTTGCGAGACCTATTGTATTACCAACTACATCAACATTCTGGGTTCCTGATGGTGTAATAGTACCCCCACTGACTTGCACGATTTGTTCTAACGCTGAGTTTACTTTAAAAGAGTTATTGGATATACGAGACATTGTTATAAACTTCACTGAGATTATTTTTGGTTTTTTTTTTCTAGCCGTAATTTATATGTCGCTGATGATTGGAATCCCCTGTTATGGCTCGCAACTCTTTTGCGATTTTGCTCAAAGCCTCCTTAAACTAACAAAAATACTTTTAGCAAACGATATAAAACACGAAGTAGTTTTCTTAGGTAATGAATCGCTCATAAGTAGAGCAAGAAACACAATGATAGCAAAATTTTATGCTGAAAGCGATTTCAGCCACTTATTGTTTTTAGATGCTGATTTGATATTCAATCCAGAGTGTATAATTAAAATGATGGGTGAAGATAAAGAAATCATTGGTGCACCTTATCCTAAAAAGACGTATAACTGGGATAAAGTAAAAAATCTGGATTTATCAAATGCTGAAGAGCAAATGGATCTAATGACTGATATAAATTACAACCTGTTAAGAAAAGGTACTAGACAGGGATCTGTTTTAGAAGTCAAAGATATACCCACTGGTTGTATGCTTATGAGAAGAAGTTTGATTACAACATTATTTATGGCGTATCCAGAAAGAAAATTTAAGAACAACATTGCTAGCTTAGAGAGCGACATGATGCCAAACTATTTTTATGATTTATTTGGTACCGGTGTTGTCGACGGATATTACCTTAGTGAAGACTACTTTTTCTGTCATCTCATTAGAAAACTTCAAATACCTCTTTTCCTAGAGATAGGGTATACATTTGGTCATATCGGTAAACAAACGTACTACGGAAATCTTGCGAGACAATTTGACAAGTATGGATATGGTGATAATCATAACCTAGACAAAAAAACCTGTTTAAAGAATAAAGATGTATCAACCGAGATCTAAGAAGCGAGTTGCACCAAACATAATGCCTGTATTTACTCAAAAACCTGAGAAACTCCCCCAGGGTCAACGCGAATTGAACAGGGACAAGTTTCGACTACAATTAAAGAATAACCTTAACAAGAGATAACATCTCCTTCCATTTTTTTTATAAAATCCATTACTTCTACTTTAGCATTTATACTTAGACATTGTAGTTTAGTCTTCAACGCTCTTTCAACACAGCCATATCTCACGCCACGGTTTATATGCTGATTCAATAAATTTTTACTTGAAAAGTCTTTGCCACACATTTTACAAGAAGTAGTGCTCGGTATATACCTTCTAAAAGGCTCAATGAAATCTGTTATTTCGGTCATATCTATATTTATAGCACAACAACGGTTTAAATGACTTAACAATTTATCAATATTATCAAATTCTAGCTCGCATTCAGCGTTATAGCAACACCACTCTCCCAGTTTGAAATAATTGATGACTCGGTTGCGTAGTAGCCTGCGTCTTTCACTTAAAGCCTTTTGCTCCTCCTCCGTTTGCCCATCTTGCAATTTAATAGACATTAACTCATTTATCTCTTTTAAAATCATAGCTCTACAATATATATTATATAAATAATATGTTTAAGTAAATTCAATTTTAAGTATAAAGTGTATGTTTTATACTTATTTTACAATTCATAAAGTTTTTAAATTTAACATTATTAAAAATAGAAAAGTTTTAAATGTCTAAATACGTATTTTAAGCCTAAAACTACTTAAGTGAGTTTTATACTATATAAAAATATCTTAGTCAATATTATTATGTTGTATTTCCAAGCCAAGACAAAAGAAGAATTAGCCAAAATGCACGATAACTCCTTCAAAGACGCAAGTAAAGCCACAAAAACTACCTTCTATCAAAGCCTTAAGAGAATAGAAAAGATCTACGATAAGCCTCTACCAGAACTTAAACTGGAGTTTGTAAATAATCCAGAAGAGTTTATGGACACACTCAACGCCAGTAAGTATAGCGAGAATACAAAGTTAACCACATTGACTTGTATTTTAAAACTACTAAAGTTAATAGATGTACCCCTTATTACTTATAATCAATGGCTAACACTTTTGAAAGATAAAACGGAAGAAAGACAAAAGCGAGATGATAGCAACCTAAAGGCTCGATTAAAGGTTCTTTTAGACTACAAAGATATTAAGATGATGGTGTATGGAGACGCATCTAAGTATTACAATGGTATAGAAGACTTTGATGACTACAGAAATTTTATGATTCTAGCTTTTTTTACTTTACAAATACCCGTGCGAGTCAGCAACTATGTGGGAATGAAAGTTGTAGATGATGAAGCGTTTATAGAAGATGAAGGTAATTACATTCTGGTAAATGATGATGAATACAAATTTGTGTTTAACAAATACAGAACAAGCCACATATTGGGTAAAAAAGAAATGCTAATCCACGACAAAACTTTACGCTATCTTATTGATAAATGGCTCAGTCATTACAATAAAGAATCTAACAACTTTTTGATAGTGGCGCCAGAAAACAAAAGAGCGATGACAGGTAAGCAAATGGAAGAAGCAATACGGCTATCAAGCGAAAAAATATTTAAAACACCTATATCAATTGATAATATACGTGCATCCTACATGCGTAGAATAAGCGAACTAGATCCTGATTTTCAAGATAAACTTGATATAGCGAATATCTTAGGTTATTCGTCAACTTCAGTACTAGACAAACATTCGGTTAAAGAAGTTTGATTTTTGGAAGCGTGGTAATCATCTTTGCGTTTTTGAAGAATTTTATCTCTATTTTTCCAATAGTACGCCTTTGACCTATCAATATACTTTGTGGGATTCTGGTAGTAATATTTTGCCATTCTTTTCTTTTCTTTATCAACATCTTTACCATTGGGCTTATTCATATTTACTACATTACAGCCCAGATCTTTATAATACTTTATCCAATAGTCTTCTCTTTCAAATGCTTCATCATCATTTACGTTTTCTTCTAATGTACTATATGTGACGTCGCCATCTTGAAAGCAATAAAAACTAGAATAAAACAATCCTGTTCCTCCTTGTAAACGTTGAGAAGCATAGTATTTATGCTGGTAGTACCTTGTACATATTCTTCCGCCACATTTTCCTATATATACGTAGTTTTTCGACGTTAACTTATATATTTTTTTTACCATATAAAATTTATATAGAAAATAAAATCTAGTATTATTATTAAATAATGAATAAATCCCTAATTATCCCTGATATTCCTGTTGATTGTAAAATTGTAAAACTTGATGTTGGATTAAGTAATGAAGCCGTGCACTCCTCAGTCTGGCTACACCAACAGCCTGACCTTTTTGTTTTTGGTTTTGAGCCTCTTGAAAGTGCTGTTAAGAACTTGATGAGTTTTCCTGGTGGAGATGCGAGAAGATTACAAAGAAAGCATAATGACAGAATTCATATATATAATGTAGCTCTAGATAATGTAGAAAACATAACTGAAAGAGATTTTTATGTAAATGATTATGACACAGGGTGTAGTAGTTTTTACAAACCCAGAGAAAATACCTTTATGGATAAAATACGGGAGGTCAAACCAGTACCAATCTGGGGATTATGGATGTTTTTTGAGAGATTTTTTGAGAAATATCCAGATCGCTTTGAGTGTATACACCACATCAAAATCGACGCACAAGGGGCTGACTTAGACATAGCAAAAGGTGCTAAGCATTTTATAAAAGAAAAAGTTGCGTGGATTACTTTAGAAGGTGATGGCGGGTATTACCAAGACTGTGGCTGTTTTGAGCACACAATAGATGAATATATGATAGGGGAACTAGCTTTTGAAAGGGTAAAACATCCTAGGTGTCAAGACCCAACATATTTGAATCCTAAATTTTCTCACCTAAGAAATGTTTACATAATGCAAGATGGACAGACAGTATGATGAAGGGGTGTGCCAGAAATCAAATTTTTCATAGACATCTTTGTGAACAAAATTTTCATTAAGTATTCCAGCCGTAAAACTCAAAGAACTGAGTGTTGGAAATAAAACATCAGCCTCTACCATTATGTTGAAATGTCTTAGTGCGTCTTGCTCTAAATCTAAAACAACTCTGGCGTCTAAACCAGTTAACTCCTTAAACTCCTCAGGTTTACCCAGTGAAATAATTAAGATTTTGTAATTAGGGTATATGCGTAATAGCTCTACAATCCATTTTTTATATTGTTCATTTGATATCCATCTATCTGGATGTTTGCTTTTGTTTACATCTCCCCTTCTTATGTGAACCGCCACATATCCGTTATAGGGGTTATTTGGTTTACTAGTACTGTAATAGCATTCTTTTATCTCTTGTAAAGTTTCTTTTGAAAATAAATCATCTACTGGTGTATCATATAATTCTGGTGTATAACTAAGGTTAATAGTGTCTTTATCAGGTTTTGAAAACTTGTTAAAACCAATAAAATCATTACATTTTTTGTAGTCTGTATTGTGAATACACTTCCAAGGTGTGTGTCGGTAATCCCAGCCCTTGTTTTTACAAAGAGCAAAACCGTATAATATACACTGGTAAGATGCACCAAATCCGTTTGCTTCAATTTCAATTGTCGCACTCATTATAAAAGATCTAGAAAAAATTATCTTTAAATAAACTTAACTTAGCGAAGCAGTCCTAATTTAAAAACTGACTTCAGCACCCATGTCGGTTGCTTTAATCACGCGTGTGTGAACAGCAAAAATATGGTACAACTTGGCGGTGACATCTGCTCCAGTTGCGGTGTTGTTAATTCTCAACTGTGGAGCGGAGTCAACAATGTTAAATGACTGACCAACTGGCGAGAGAGAGACTGGATAAAAGAATGGAAGTTCAATATCAATATCAACAGTCTTGTTAACAAGTGGGTTATCACTAAGGGCTCGAACATCAACAAGGTGGCGAAGAGCCATAACCTGCTGGTTAAATAAGATAGAGTTATCATTCTTGTTGTTTGTAGCTCCATTTGTTTCTACAGCAAGATTTGGTATAAGGGTGTTCTGGATTTGCCATTGGTAAGTTGTGTTGTTTGTGTTTGTGAAGCCAGGTAAGAGTGAATCTGGGCGACAGTAGACATAAGAGTTGGCTATATCTAAAGCCTCTAAATCATCTTGCTGGACGGGAACCGCAAGTAGAGACATAACTCTTGTAAGAGCCTCGGGAATATCCAAAACTGAGTTAACCAACTGTGATGCGGTGGAGAGTTTGTAAAGTTGGAGTGATGTAAATGAAATCCCACGCGCCATCTGTGAGCGAATCATCTTCATTGTTGGTGCATCTGGGATAGTAAGAAGAGCCTTTAACTCAATCTTATCACAAATGTATCCGCGAGTAATTTGCGCCATCGCTAAAGTACCAGCACCATCTCCACCGGCTCTGGCTACATCAACAGTAATTTGTATTTGATTAAGTGATCCGCCAACATTTGTTTTGACTTCTGTGACTACACGATGGTCGGTTCCGTCAGTTATCATTTGACCAACACGGAAAGCACACATATCGGCTGTATATGCTACACCGTTAACAGCGAGTGCTGTATCACAGACAGCGGTATCCATTGTAAAAACAGTACCACCGCCTGACCAGGTTCCTGCGTGAGTATCAAGTGGAGATTTGAAAACCTCTTCTACGCATGCGGTTCCGTTAACTGTGACGGCTTGGTAAAGTCTTGAACTCATAACCTGGAGAGCAACCTTTGCTTTTTCTAAGAAGAACTGGAGGTGGAGTGGGATATCTAAGTTAGGTATAACGTGGTGCTGTCCTGAGAAAGCACTGAATAAACCTGTTTCAATTGGTAAGGCGAATTGTGCACCAATGGAGGTATCTCCGCCTGTAATGACGTTGGTTGTATTGTTAACGGTACCATTTGGTAAGAAGTAGTTGACAGCGAGATTATCAACTGACTGGTTGGCGAGATTACAAGTGCGACCTGCGACACCAGTAATGCGACCAAGTGATTTGAAAACGTCCTGGTCATTTGTGTAAGCATTCTTGATACCATTTACCATATTGTAGGCTTCTAAGTCTTCTAAAACTACGCCGTTTTCTCTTGACCTGACCAAGCATCTGTTGAATAGAACATTAGCTCCAATGTGTGCTGGAAAGCAAACTGGTGGAGATGCGGTTGATGGATTACCAGAATTACCCTGAGCAAATGTGGAGGTATTGCGAACCTGAACATTTAGGTAAGACTGAGCACCATCGAAGTAGGGACAGGTGGTTGGTTCGGGCATAAAATCTACACGATTGTTTTCTACATAGTTTCCTTGTTTTCCTTCTGGTAAAATTGCGGAGTAGCGAATTGTCTGTAATTTGGGATTTGAGCCTTGTAAAGTTGCGTCCATTTTTATGAATTTATGAAATATATTTTTTTTTTATTTAAAACTAATTTACCAAATTTATTAGTTATAAATCGGCAAATTATCTACGTTTATCAAAATCTCTGGGAAACCTTTTTTGGTATAATCATTCGCAAGTTGCACCCACTCCTTTGCGATTTTCTCTTTTTCTGGAGGGATGTATCTACTCTTTTCATTTGTACCACCTACTCTATTTGTATTGTGAAATTTTATGTTTGGACACACAAATACTTTATCAACATTCCTGTAGATCTTTGTTAACAAATCATCACTGTACCAACTCTTAACTTCTGGCGGAAATAAAAAGCCAAACCTTTCATAATGCTTTCTTCCAAAGAAAACATTCTCAAGTATAGGGCTCTGGTCTCTTATACATCTCTCTATCCAGAACGGTAAATCAACGCCCCCAACAATACAATCATCATTATTCTTCTTCATAATCCTAATGAAGTAATCATCCCAGTTAATGACTTGGTGTTGTATATCGCTACCTACTTGGTAGAAGTATTCACAGCCGTCATCATAGGCTGTCTTGAGTAAAAGATTCCAAGCCCAACAAGGTGCACCATTACAAGATTCAGGGAAAACTGACCAGTGAATTTGTGGATATCTTATCTTAAGTAGCTCTATGTTATCAACAAAAAATTTATCATTCTCATCATATCCTAAATAAAATTTGAATTTATGTTTGTGCGACAGGGTATAGTGAAAAGCATCAATAAAGTTATTTACAAAATCTATATCTGCTATAGATTTCCAGTCTTGTTTTTTACTACATAAAGTAATCAACACTCCAATCATAATAGAAATAAACTACATAATAAAAAAAAATCTAAAACGCTGGGGCTGAAGTCTGTTTATTTGCTTGAAGGTTTGCTCCAACAGAAAAACCCTGTGGCGGTGGGGGTTTTGGTTTATCTACTTCTTTCTTTTGTGGCTCAAATAAACTTGCTATTCCTGTGACTGCTGTAGCAAGAAGTGAACCTACTTCAAGTATAGGTGCTAGTGGTCCAGTTTCTGGAGCAAGAGCATCCAATGATTCTTCACCAGCCAAGGCTCTTGATGTACCAGATGTTGCGGTTCTGGCGCCAGTTCCCATGTCATCGGCTTCTATTGCTCCTGATGATGCGTCAGTGGCTCTACCGCCATCTGCGGTCTGTGCTCTTTGACCGGCGGATCTGTAGGCTCCGCTAGCTTGTGCGTTTCTAGCTAAATCTCCTTCTCCAAGGGGTGCAACTTGTGAACCTGGAGCCTGTGCTGTTGCGTGGGCATCACTGTTAATAGATGCTACCTGTGATACTCTCGACGCTGATGCTGATGGGGTATCCAATTGACTTGTTGCTTGAGTTCTCAAACCTGGTACACTACCGCCACCTGCTCTTGATGGGACTGCTCCTCTGGCTAAGTTAAGTGCTCTACCCCTTGAAACAATATTAGCACCATCATCTACTGTGGCTGTTCCTGCTCTTCCTGCGTCTCCTACATCACCTGCTACACCTTCAACAGGTCTTGAAGCAACTCTATCTGCTTCTGCGGATGTAAAATTACTAAATGAATATGGATTGTCATCTGTAGGTGCACGTGCTTTTGCGGTTGATTTTGTGGCGTTTGAACCTGTGCTGGCTGTTGCTCTTCCAGCGTCTGCTTGACTTGCTCCTGTAGCAACGCCTGTTGGCTCACTGGGAACACCTAACTCTTGATGACTTGGTAATTCATCAAAAGTTGGTGCTAAGTCTCTTTCACCAACCTGTGTACCACCGTCAGTGGTTCTGGGTCTACGCTGGCGAACCTGGGTTCCTCGTGACCTGACTGCTGGTCTGCTCTGTCCATCTGCTACTGATGATGCTCTACTTTGTCCTAAAGCGGTGGCGTGGTCTTTTAATGCTGATCTTAAACTATCACCAAATCCTTGGCGTAAAGTTTCAGGGCTTCCCATTTTATTGTATATAGCTCTAGCAAAGGCTCTTGTTTTTCCACCTTCACCAACTTCTCTTGATATTCTGGCTACACCTTCAGCGGTTCCTAATACACTACCAGCGGTTTCTAAACCAGCCTGAACTGGATTATCTTCAAAAGACTTGTTAGTCAAATTATCCTTAATACTTTTGATGTGTTCAGCGGTTGATGCTGTAGCATCATTTAGGGAACTCAATCTCTCTGCGTAAGACATTTTATAAATTATGTTTATTTTTTTTTTTCTTATTCATTTTTAACATGGATAGTTTTAAAAAAAATAAGCCACTATACAAGCCTAAGAAAAGCGACAAACCTGGTAAAAAAGGTATGGTATATGTAATGAAAGATGGTAATAAAAGGTTAATTCATTTTGGTGATTCCTCAATGACTGACAAACGGAAAGGTGCATCTAAGGCTCAACAAAAAAGTTATTTAGCCAGATCCGCTGGTATACGCAACAAACAAGGTAAACTAACTGCGAATGATAAAAACTCTGCTAATTATTGGAGTAGAAAAGTTAACTGGTAATTACATATAATTTCTTTTAAATTCGGCTGTATTTTCATTTACCCATAAAGAAATCCCAGCATTTCTTTTGCTTTTTTCAACAAAATTTAAAAACGCTCGTTGTCCACCTTTCATAGCTCTAATAAGTGCTTTACCTTCTGCTTGAGTTGGCTTTACAGGTTTAGGTGAGGGCGAAGCGTTAGCCTTTCTTGCTTCAAAAATTGCTTCTGCTATTTCTTTTTTCTTAGCATTTTCTCCTTTTGCTAGTTTCTTAGCCTGAGTTGCAATTTGTCTATTATATTTTCCCATAAAACTTTGTAATCCTGGACTTCCTATACCTTTGATTGAAGCCCATTCTTCCTTTAATTCTTTTGCTCTGGCTTGGTCTTTGTTAAACTGTGTACCAAAATCACTGTTAAATGTTAACTGTCCATCATCATCTATAATTTCAAAATCGCTTTGTTTAAGAGTGGGAACCTTTTTAATTCTAGCTTTAAGGTCTTTTACCATTTTTTCCAAAAGCATATTTAACTCCCCCTTGATGGCGTTAATATGTCCCATTCCATAAAGTTGGGCTACTGCTAAATCTGCTCCAGTTGGGCTCTTTGTTGGTGTAGCACTTTTAGATTTTGGTGTTGGTGTCTTTGGTGTTGGTGTCTTTGGTGATGGTGTCTTTGGTGATGGTGATTTTTCTACTTCTGGTTTTGGTGAATTGTCTGGCATTAAATCATCTACATTTCCTAATATTTCATCAATATCTTTCAATCTACCAGATTTTGACAATACATTTAATTGAGATACTTTTGCTTTATTTACAACATCAATAAATTTTCTTGCTCCTTCATTTGATTTAAATTCTAATTCTAGTTCTTGGTAATCTTCACTTTTTTTAGGAAAACCATTAGTAAGCATAATTAGTTTAGAATTACCATTCATCACTTTCTTTACATAATCACTGCGAATTTTTGGTTTTCTAGCTTTAATAGGTATTTTTGCTTTGGGAGTTGGGTCAGGTCTACTAGTTGGTGTGGGTGCTTTTGGTGTGGGTGCTTTGGGAGTTGCTGGTTTAGGTGTTGCTGGCTTGGCTTTAGCTTTTGGTGCACTTTTACCTGAATGTTTTATGTGTGAAAAACGGTCTTTGTTTTTTAACATAAGTGCTACAACGTCTGGCTTCTTCATTTTTGAATAACCTTTAACATTGGTTTTACTTATTTCTTTTTTGAGAGTTGCGACGGAATGCGAGTTCAAGATTTCTGCTGTAACCATGGTAGTTTTATAAAAATATACTGGAAAATAAAAATCAATTTTTATCTAAGTCTCATTAGACTACTAAGTTGGGATTGGTACCTACACTCATCTTTGACTTCTTCTACAGTCTTCTCTACAACTGGTTCTACAGGTAAACTTTTTACTTCTTTCTTTATTACTTTATCTACTTTCTTTGCTTGAATAGCATTAGTTTTAATCATCTTTTTTAGTTCTGTAGCCATTCTGTTTAGGTTCTCAGTTATGTTGGATGAATTATCATAATTATCTGTTAATCGCAAAAATTCTTTCTTTACATCTGGCTTAGCATGTTCGGCGAGACTTTTACATTGGGCTTTGAATGCTTTTGCTATCATTGCGTCTTCCGCATCTTCTTCCTGACGTGCACCACGCTCAAGTTCCTCCTCTTCTTGTTCCTCTGCTAGCGCTTCCTCAAGTTCATCCATAGTAATTGCTTTAGAGTAGGCTTGTTCTTCTTTGTAGTCTGTAATAATATCTCCTTCTAAATCTTCTATTTGTATCTCAATCTCTTCTTTCTTTATTTTATCCCTAAACTGTTTTCTATGTTCTATAGTTTTCTTTTTTGATTCTACTTGGTCTTTCTGTTGCTTTAAAGCCTGTAGTTCGAGATCTAATTCTTTTTGTTTTTGCTCATCACGCTTTTTCTTTGGCTTTGGAGGTTCTTTGTTTTTTTTCCTTTCAGCCATAGCTTTTTTTCTACCTTCAGCCATCTTATTTAATTGTTCTTGGGAAATAGTTCGTTTTTTTGGCTCACTCATTATATTTAGTATTATTATGGTAGAAAATAAAATAGATGATTTAATCGCCTTAAATAAACAACTTGTGGAAGAGACACTCGCTGTTAAGAAAGAACTGGTTAGAATAAGAAGTAAAATGGAAACAACTTTATATAAAGTTGCTACAAAATATAATGTGTTAAACAATGACCTACTTGTTGTTAAAAACAGGTTTAGAGGCTCTATAAAATGTTATAAGTCACTACAAGATCCAGATGGTTATGTAGATTTTGTTTAAAAATTTTATTTATGTATTATAAATGGTATTAGATTTAGAAATAAAGCCTGTAAAAATTGATGAAAGTAAATTCAACAGAGATGAAATAGGTCCATTTATATATCCTTCTTGCACAATTGTTGTAGGGGCTGTGGCGTCAGGGAAGACAACTTGGCTACATAATTATATAAGAATTACTGAACCTTTGTTTAAGGGGAATGTTATTTTGTTTAGTCCTACTTTAAAGAATGACCCAATCCTTGACAAGTTAGTTGAAGAAGATGAAATCCTTGAGTATTTTGAAAACTATACAAATGGAGCCTTGATGAAAGTCCTAGAGACCATAAGAGATATGGATGATGAAAAGCAGAAATATTTAATTATATTTGATGATATCCTGGGATCACTACCTAGAGTGGGAACAAGAGAAGCAAATTGGTTTGACAAATTTATCAGTACCTATAGACATGGAGGCGGAATTGCACCAGAAGGTAGTATATCACTTTTGTTTTGTATCCAGAAATTTACCAAGTTGCTCCCTACTTTACGCGAGAATGCTAGTTATTATGTATTGCTTGGACAGTTTGGCGAAAAGAGACTAAAGCATTTTGCTGAAGAACTACACCCAGCCTGTGGCTTTAGCGAAAAAGACTTTATGGACAAATGGGAAGAATCACATCAAAAGCCATATGATTTTATGATGCTAGACTTTAGAAAAATGAAATGCTATCGAAATTTGACAGACTTGCTCTATAGCAAAAATGATGACAAAATTGATTTGAAAAAACCTGAAGAAAAAGAAGCAGATTCTATAGACGAACACACAGACGAAGATGACTGAACACAGACTTATTGAGAACCTAGACTTTGACATTGATGATTTTAATGAAGTTTGTATGAAGGCTTGTGGAGCTACAGAAAAAGCAACAGAGCAAGAACTCAAAGCCTTTGTAGAAAACTGTCAAACTATGGACGATTTTGATTGGGAGACAATATTTAAAGCAATAGGCAACCAGTTTATCCGTTGTAAAGAAGATGGAATGCTCACGCCAGAAGAAGAAGACCCGCACTATAGCGATAAGGTGTGTCAAGAGCGGAAGAAGAGGGGAGCGTGCGAGAGTGAAGATTGTTGGTGTATTCTTTGGAAAAAAGAAAACGGAGAAGCACCTGAAAAAAAATGCAATGAATGTGGTAGTAATGTTGCTGGCGATCCAGATGAAAATTATACCACTAACAATGATGGGGACGATGTGTGGTTATGTGATATATGCTATTGTGGAGAATAAAAATCACCTAAAAAAAAATATAGTACAACTATATATGGATATTTTGCACAGTTGTTTTGTTAACTACAGGGGATTTGATATTTTATATTCTACTCTAGACTCGCATAAAGACCATCCTCCAACAGCACAAACACTAAAGGGGAAAATCTGGGAGAAAAAACTTTTTTATATTTACAGAGATTTGCTACAGCCAGACGACATTGCTTTAGATTGTGGCGCATATATAGGCACACACGCATTACCAATGAGTAAATACTGTAAAGAAGTCCACGCATTTGAAATGGTAGAAGATATTTATAACGTTTTAAAACTAAACAAAGAAGAGAATGATTGTGATAACCTTTTTCTATATAATGAAGCCCTATCTCAAAATGAAAGAGATGAATGGATTGCTGAAAGACAAACTGGTACAAGTAAAATATTGACAGAAGCCCAAGCAAGTAGAGCTATGAATGACTCTTCAAACAAGTTAGGTAAACTTAAATCAAAAAAGACAAAGTCTTTAGACCAGATCTTTCCAGAAAAGACTGGCATAAAATTACTAAAGATAGATGTTGAGGGCAATGAATTTGCACTCCTTTATGGGGCGGAAAAGTTAATAGAAAGAAATAGACCACACATCCTGATAGAAGTCTGGAGACATAAA
>Ga0209535_1001099_pt1 | contig 18571 bp, 7 predicted proteins | sample LinPmetageLP28_FD_184041 | JGI IMG/M metagenome (GOLD analysis project Ga0209535, IMG submission 184041) | Marine viral communities from the Pacific Ocean - LP-28 (SPAdes) (version 2) | ecosystem: Environmental > Aquatic > Marine > Oceanic | place: Pacific Ocean | collected 2009-08-22
TATGGCTCAAATCGGTTGGGTAGAAGTTGCTACAGAAGATGGTACATCAGGATACTTATGGTATCTAAAGTCTGAGTCTGAAACAAGACTAAGATTTGATGACTATTTAGAAATGGCAATGGTTGAAAGTGAACTAGCTGCTGGCGCCGCTGGTCAAAACTTTGCTAACCAGTCGGTTAACGTACCAGGATTTACTGCTGCTGGTGGTGCTGCTGTTGCTCATGGTTCTCAAGGTCTTTTTGCTGCTATTCAAGCAAGAGGTAACATTATGTCTGGATTCTCTGGAGGTACTGGTATTTCTGATTTTGATCAAGTACTTAAAAACCTAGACACTCAAGGTGCTATCGAAGAAAACATGCTTTTCTTAAATAGAGATCTTGATTTAGAATTTGACGATATGCTAGGGCAAATTTCTGCTGGTTCTTCTGGTGGTACTGCTTATGGTTTATTTGAAAACTCTGAGGATATGGCACTTAACCTAGGTTTCTCTGGTTTCAGAAGAGGTTCTTATGACTTCTACAAAACTAGCTGGAAATACTTAAACGATGCTTCTACAAGAGGTGCTGTTGCGGTTAATAATATCGAAGGTGTATTAATACCTGCTGGAACGTCAACAGTTTATGACCAACAGTTAGGTACTAACATAAGAAGACCTTTCTTACACGTTAGATATAGAGCTTCACAAACTGAAGATAGACGATACAAAAACTGGATCACAGGATCTGCTGGTGGTGCTTACACTACTAACTTAGATGCTATGCAAGTTAACTGGTTGTCTGAAAGATGTTTGGTTACTCAAGCAGCGAATAATTTCGTATTATTCCAACAATAAGATTGCTTTAAAGTTTATCTCCGTCTTCGGGCGGAGATACTCTTTATTTTTATTAATTATATTATATTATATCATGTCAAGTACAAAAGAAACAAAAGCCCCTAAATGGGAGATAAAAAGTAGAACATATTTACTTTCACATGGCAAAGAGCCATTAACATATACATTAGGATCTAAAAACTCAAGACGATCACCACTTATGTGGTTTGATGAATCTACTGAAACTCAAAGAGAAATTAGATATGCAACTAATCAAAACTCTTGTTTTGTTGATGAACAAAAAGGAGAAGTAACATTAGGTCATGTTATATTTGAAGAAGGTGTTTTAACGGTTCCTAAAGAAAAACAAAATTTACAAAAACTATTATCTTTATATCACCCAAGAAAAAACCACGTATATTATGAGTGGGAAGCAGACGAAGTTGCTAAAGATGAACTTGAAGATATAAATTTAGAACTAGACGCTATGATGGCTGCAAAAAACATGGACATTGAACATGCAGAAGCAGTGTTAAGAGTTGAAAAAGGATCTACTGTTTCAAGTCTAAGCTCTAAAGAACTAAGAAGAGATTTACTTATTATGGCTAAATCAAATCCTTCTAGCTTTTTAGCTATAGCTGCTGATGAAAATGTAGGGTTAAGAAACATTGGTATTGTAGCCGCTGAGCAACAGATAATTAAATTATCACAAGATCAAAGAGATTTCTTATGGGGTTCTAACGATAGAAAACTAATGACTATACCGTTTGATGAAAATCCATATTCAGCTTTAGCTGCTTGGTTTAAAACTGACGAAGGTGTACAAGTTTTTAAAACAATTAAGAAAAAGTTACAATAATATGTAACTATAATTATAGTGAAGGGTCACTCTTGTGGCCCTAATCACTATTAACTAAAATATTAAAATGGCAATAAACGTAAATACTGTATATCAAACCGTTTTATTAATACTAAACAAAGAACAAAGGGGTTATATGACACCTTTAGAGTTTAATAAAATAGGTACACAAACTCAATTAGAAATATTTGAAACATACTTTGATAGCTTAAATCAGCAAATACGTATTCCACAAACCAACACGGACTACGCAGATAGAGTCGTAAGTCTTGATGAAAAAATCTCTATATTTAAAACAACTGGATCATGTGCTTATGCTAGTGGTCAGTTTTCTCTTCCTGCTCAATACTCTGGAGCTACAACAGTAAGTGAAGGTATAAACGCTACAGCCAACACTTCAGTATACACTTTAACAACTATAACCGCAGCTCAAGTTGCAGCTGGTATTTCTTCAGTATTTATTGGCGCAGACGTGGCAAACGCTGTAGAAATAGCTTCTAGTGCTTATACATTATCAGGAACTACTTTAACTTTAGCCACAGCTACTTCAGGCGCAGGTAACCAAGCTTTTATACAAATACAAGTAACACCTAAACAATTTTATAGATTAGGTGTGGTTACACATCAATCAGGTGCATTACCTTTTCACGAACTACAAAGAGTTGACAAAGGAGAACTTTACCATTTACTAAGCTCAAACTTAACTAAACCTAGTAAATCATATCCTATATATACATACGAAAACAATAAATTAACTGTATATCCTAACGATCCTGTAACTGGTATTATATCGGGTTTACAAGCTAATTATATAAGAAAACCATTAAATCCATTATGGTTTTTTACAGGAGGAACTACTCAATATGTTTATCAAGCTTCAGCTTCACAAAACTTTGAACTGCATGCTTGTGAACAAACAGAATTAATATTAAAAATATTATTATATGCTGGAGTAGTTGTTAAAAGTCCTGAAATAGTACAAGTAGCAGCAAATCAAGTTGCACTAGAAAATATAAATCAACAAAGATAATAAACTATGCCTATACCTAATGGTGGTTTAATAACCGAAACTAACAGACAATATTACGCTGGAACACAGCAGTTTTATATAGACACAGCGGGTGCGGGTAAAACTTTTACTAGTACCTTTAACACTGATTTAATATTTGGAAGTTCTGACAACGCTAGTAGTCAATATGGGTTAAACAATTTTCATCTTTTTTCAAGTGCTGATGCGTTGACTTGGACAGAAATGACACCTAACAACACTAAAACAACAGCCACAAGCAATGGTGTTGTTGTTCCTGTTGGAGAAAACACTTTAACAATTAACGTAGCTAATGTAAATATTGTAGCTGGTATGCTAATACAGAACAGCGCGGGTACTACAACTTACGGAACTGTAAAACAAGTTTTATCAACAACAACTTTTACATGTACAATAGCAATTCAAATACCTGCAGCTACCGCTTTAACATTTAAATTTGCTCAACCCTATACTGAATTAGGTAACTTAATTACTGTAAATTCTTATTTAGCTTTAGGTACTTACATAAAAATACAATTAGTTGAATCAGCAATAGAAGATAATTATGGTGAATATTCATATACAAGATTAACTGATGTTATAGATAATTTTTTAATAGCTTATGTAGGAGCTGGTAAACTTATAAAAAGTGTAAAAAGATCAGATGTAATATTTCACGCAAGACGTGGGTTGCAAGAATTTAGTTATGACACGTTAAAAAGTATTAAATCAACAGAACTAACAGTTCCTTCTTCGTTAAGTCTAGCAATACCACAAGATTATGTAAATTATGTAAGAGTGTCTTGGGTTGATGAATTAGGTGTTTTACATATTATATACCCTACTAACAACCTTAATCAAAGCCCTTATTATACTTTTACACAAGATGATGAAGGTAAACCTATTCAAGATAATTTTGATAGCAACACAGAGGTTACATCACAAACAGATGCTGCATGGGACAAAACAAACCCTAGAAACATTAGTGGTGGTTTTATAAATGATTTAAACAATGCTAATGCTGTGTTTGACCATAGTGTATATGATGGGGCTTTAGGTCAAAGATATGGATTAGAACCACAAACTAGTCAAAAAAACGGTTGGTTTAAAATTGATGAAAGAAAAGGTAATTTTAGTTTTACTAGTAATTTAGCTAATAAAGTTATAATACTACAATATGTTTCTGATGGTAATGCTTACGATCTAGATGCTAGAATACCTAAGCTTGCTGAAGAAGCTTTATATTCTTATATAATATATTCTATATTATCTGTATCAACTGGCATACAAGAATATATAGTAAAAAGATTTCAAAAAGAAAAAAGCGCTAAACTAAGAAATGCAAAAATTAGATTATCTAATCTTAAACTTGATCAAATTGTGCAAGTTATGAGAGGTAAATCTAAATGGCTTAAATTTTAATACATGGCAGAAATCAAAAATAGTTTTCTAAGATCCAAGATGAATAAAGACTTGGATGATAGATTAATACCTAATGGTGAGTATAGAGATGCGCAGAATATATCTGTAGGTAAATCAGAAGATGATGATATTGGTGCGTTAGAAAACGTTTTAGGTAATGCTTTAGTGTCTGGTTCACAGTTGTTAACATACAATGATCAAACTGTAGCTATAAATGGAGCTGGTAACAGTATTACTATAACTGGTAATTTAACCGGTAAAATTTTACCTGGCATGAATGTTACAGGTGTAGACTCTTCAACAGGTTTAGCTTTTGCTAATATAATAACTACAGTAACTTTTGCAAATAATCAAACGTCGTTAGGTACTGGGTATGATACACAAACAACTTCTGCTGGAAGTAAAATTAATGCTTTTTTTCCTCTAGAAATAATAGGTCAACATACTGACGCTGCTAACGATAGAATAATATTATTTTTAACAAACAAAGATGTTAATCAAGCTTGGCCTCCTAATATAAATAACTACTATAATCCTATTACAAACGCTTATAATTATATACTTTCTTATACACCAAGTCAAGGTGTTGAAATAATAGCACAAGGAGCTTTTTTAAACTTTTCTGTTAACTACCCAATGAGTGGTATAACTATGATAGAAAACCTTTTGTTTTTTACGGATAATTATAATCAACCAAGACAAGTAAATGTAACAACAGGTATAACACAAAACGGAAATTATTATACAAATGAAGATCATATTTCTGTTGCTAAATATTCACCTTATATAGCGCCTAGTTTAATAAGAGAAACTAATGGTACTATACAGGGTACAATAGGTGGTAGTGCGGCCGCTGGTTATCAAATAGAGGTTGCTGGTAATTCAGCTATAACAATAGGTATGTCTGTTGTGAGTAGAGCAGCTACAGGCAATACACCTAGAATAACTGGTGATGATTTTATATATGTAACTAATATTTCTACAGCTAATAGTGTTACTACAGTAACTTTATCTCCAGCCAGCGCACAAACTACTGCTATACCAACACCGGTTGTTGGGGATATTGTAACGTTTTTATCTTCAACAATGACTAACGAATCTCAAACTAGTAATTGGCCTGGTGATCCAGATTTTTTAGAAGATAGATTTGTTAGATTTAGTTACAGATTTAAATACGACGATAACGAATATTCTCTTATGGCTCCATTTAGTCAAATAGCTTTTGTTCCTATGCAAAAAGGTTATTTTTTTAATGGTGATGAAGATGATGCTTATCAAAGTACTGTTGTAACTTGGATGGAAAACTTTATACAGCAAATTGAAATATTAATTAATTTACCTACATCTGTAAATGGTTTATCTAATCAATTTAAAGTTGCTGAAATTGATATATTATATAAAGAATCTGATGCTGTTGCTGTTAAAGTTTTAGAAACTATAGATGTTAGCAATAATGCTTCTAATATTTCAACAGTAAATACTAATCCTATTTATAAAGATGGTAACACACTTGTTTATACTTATCAATCAAGAAAACCATATAAAACATTACCTGAAGCAGCTACCACAAGAGTTTATGATAAAACACCTGTAATAGCAAAAACACAAGAGTCTGCTGGAAATAGAATTATTTATGGAAATTATTATGATAAACATACACCGCCATCGCACATAAACTATAACGTTGCTTTTGTAGACAAAGATTCAAATTTACAAAACAACTGGATTGAATACCCAAACCATTCGGTTAAACAAAACAGAAATTATCAAGTTGGTTTTGTTTTGTCAGATAGATACGGTAGACAGTCTCCAGTTATTTTATCTTCTGTTTTTTCAGATGATCCTTCAAATTATGTAGGTTCTACTGTGTACGCTCCTTATGAAGAAGGTGCTTTTGATGTGAAAGGTTGGTTTGGTAAAGCATTACAAGTTATTGTAAATTCACAAATAAATCCACCAAAAAATTTAACAACAGGTGAACCTGGCTTGTATAATTCAACATTAGGTGCAAGTTATAATCCATTAGGTTGGTATTCTTATAAAGTGGTGGTAAGACAACAAGAACAAGATTACTACAATGTATATCTTCCTGGTATATTAAATGGCTATCCTAAACAAATATCTACAACACCTGTTACGGGTGTAACAACCCAAACATATAACGCAAATGCAGTTTTAATTCAATTAAACTCTAGTCCTGATATTTCCGTAGGAGATACAATAGCAAACTCTGTAAGTACAAATATAGGTACCGTTACAGGAATTACTCAAAACGGTACTGGTTCATTATTAGACACTACACCTATAACTAACTCTGTATTGTCTGGAGCTACTTTAACTTTTGATAATCCTAAAACATTTATACCTTTTCCAACTGGAGAAAATGGTAAAACAGCTAACATAGTTTTATTTAATGACAATATAAATAAAGTACCTAGAGATTTACAAGAAGTTGGTCCTGAGCAAAAACAGTTTAGAAGTTCAGTGCAGTTGTTTGGTAGAGTTCAAAATACAATAAGCAGTGGTACAGTTTCTAACGTTCAATTTTATGGAATATCACCTGATTACGCAAGGGCTTCTCACACTGTTGTAGCTATAGGTGAAGCTGAAGATTTAAATATAGTTTATGATGAATTATCTAGTCCAGGTGGTCAACAAAACTTTTATCAAATAGATACGAATCCTTTAATAGGTAGACTTTCTACAGCTGTAAGTGTAGGTGTTATATCAACTACAGATGTGGCAACAAACATGCAGCCATTTTTAGCTATATACGAAACTGAACCTACTGAATCTTTATTAGATATATTTTGGGAAACTACAACCACAGGTTTAATATCAGAATTAAATGCGGCTGTTGCTGTAGGCAATACTGATCCAAGTTTTTTTACTGACACTAGTTATAGTCAATTTGAAAACCAACAATCAAATGGTGTTCAAGCCACAGATGGTGGTGGTGGTGTAAGTATAGGAGGAACAACACTTACTTTAACTTCTGCTGATTCTAATATAGTAGCAACTATGGAGGTTTATAATTCTGCTGGAGAAAGAGTAGGAACTGTATCTAATGTTAACGGAGTAACTATAACTATAACCGCGGCTTTAGTAGCAATAACCGCATCTAGCGCTGTAACATTTCAAAGCACTGCTGCTGGTAATCAACATGGTAGATATGTAACAGATTTTTTCTTTCCATCTACTTCTTCTGGCGTAAACATAACCAACTCTACAACACAAATTGTTAGTGTTTATGCAGATGATAATACAAATGTAACTAGTAAGTTTGGTATTTATGGGCCTGGTACTTTAGCTAAAGATGGTGCAAACAACGTTGGCGCTTATAGATTATTTATAACAGAGGATACTTTTACATTTTTAAATAATTCATTAGCAAATACATCTGCTAGAGATAAATATACATTTACCTTATCAGTAACAGTAGGAAGTAATCCAGCTATAAACTTAACTACATTAGGCAGCTTAAGTAATATTGCACCAATAGTTATAAACAATTCAGTATCTGCTTTAACAACAACAACTACAATTTTAAATTATAAAACTAGTAATTTAGTTACAAATGGTAGTAATCAGTTAAATTTTAATCTGCTTGATTTAAGATTTACGTTAGGTACAGTTACACCTACACCTTCTGGTGGTTTTTCTATATCACAATATAGCGGTATTATATCCCAAACAGCGAATACAAATACTCAAGGAACTTATACTTTACCAATAACTATTGATGATGCTGTAAACTCAACTAACAATGGTAATGGTAATGGTCAATTGTCTACAACTATACAGCAAGAAGTAATAATAGGTGCGCAAGCTGTAAATAGTACAGCCATAGGACCAGTACAATGTGTTTCAGATGTTGTTTTACCTTGGTCTGATTCTAATTTAAAAACTGATTTAGCTGTAAAAGCTGAAGGATTGTTTAGTGATGGAAATTCAGCGCCATACGATATAACTGCTGTTTGGTATGTGGCAGATAGTAATTTAGCTAACAGTGATTTACCTATAACTCCAGATATGCCTAGCGGTTTTACACCTTATAGAGTTGGTACTGGAGCTCATCTTACAGGTGATATAGCATTTTTATTAAATGCTAGAATAGAAAAAGTAAGTTCTATAGGAAATAATCCAAGATCATCATTAACGTGGAGAATGTGGAGAAGACCTGTAGGAGGAGCGGTTGCTGATTGGGCTGAAGGTTTTGCTGATATAAACGGTATTACAGCTAGTGGTGGAGTTGCGATAGCTTTTGATTCTACCTATGGAGCTACATCAGGTGAAACTATGTACAATCAAGTTGTAAAAGCTTTTGCAAGAGGTTCAGGCTCTGATAACTTTGAATATTGTATTGCCGCTGTTAATATGGGTAATACGATGACTGGTGGAGACGCTAAAGAAACTATTGTAGCTTGGGTAAGATCTACTGATTTAAATTATCCAGCTTGCGTGGTAGAAAATGGTTCTACTGTGGTAAATTCATATAGTGGTTCAACATACTACGGCTATAGACACACCAGTGGTGGTACATTGCCTTACACTTGTGGTGCGAGTACTCAAGGACCTTTATATTCTCCAATACCATATGGTGAATATATTAATCAGTTTTTTACTAATACAGCTAGAACAACAGCTTGGAGTCCTGTAAATTATGATACATCCACGCCGGTGTATAGGTGGAATACATACACAGACAGCTCACCCACAATTAAACCTTTTACCAGTTTAGTTTTATCTGGAACATTTACATCAAGCGATGGCGCTGTTTACAGAGCTGGCGCAACACCACATGTGTATAGTTGTTGGCCTGGAAACGCAGTGGCTACAACCATACAGAGACAAGGTAAGAGTTAATTAAAATAAGTGATAATAAACTATGGCGGCAACACTTGAATTAAAATATTTTAACACTTTTTGGCTTAAAAAAGTAGCTAGCATTACTGCTCAAGATCCAGCTCCCGCTATAAACGCTCAGTATGGTAATACTACATACCCTGGTGTTCCGCAAGATTATGCTGCTGATAATGCAAAAGACTGGTATATAGAAGAAGCTAGAATACGTGGTGGATATAATAACACAATAACTGATCTTGGTGTTAAAGCATATGTAGTAGAAGACAATCCTAATCAACAGCATTTATTTTCATCATTAATATACTCAGGAATATTTAATTCTAGAACAGGTGTTAATGATACAAATGAGTTTTCTGTTGGCCAAGACATAACTAAAACCGTAGATCCAGTTAATGGATCTATACAAAGATTATATGCAGAGGATACTAATTTAATAATATTTCAAGAAGACAAAGTAAGCAGGGCTTTAATAGATAAAGATGCTATATATTCAGCAGAAGGCAATGCGGTTATAACATCTACACCGTTAGTTATAGGGCAAATTGTTGCTTATGCTGGTAAATATGGTATATCAACCGATCCATTTAGTTTTGCCGTATATGGTTATAGAAAATATTTTACAGATAGAAAACGTAACTGTATTTGCAGATTATCAAGAGATGGTATAACAGAAATATCTAGTTATGGTATGCATGATTTTTTTAGAGATGAATTATCTAATCTTAACAATGCTAAAATTGTAGGTGGATTCGATGTGCATAATAAAAACTATACAGTTTCAATACAACAACCTTACAATCCTGAGCTTCCTTTTATGCCATCACAAAAACTAGTGGGTAGCACTGGTAATATTCCTCAATGGCACGTAGCCGATAGAGCTTTACCATCTGTATCAAATTATAAAACAGCAGCTTTTGATGAGTCTGTTTTAGGTTGGACAAGTTTTTATTCTTATAGTCCAACTTTTTATACAACATTAAATTCTAGTTTTTACACAGCGTTTAACGGATCATTATGGTTACATCACACCTTAGGTAGTCAATCTAAATATTCAAACTTTTATGGTACTATATATGATTCTACAGTTACATTATTACTTAACTCAAACCCTTCTGTTGTTAAAAACTTTAAAACATTAAATTATGAAGGTAGCGACGGTTGGGCTAGTGACACAATTACTACAAGCTCTGGAGATGCAGCATTACCTATAGCAAAGTATGTGGCTATAAATAATTACAGTGCTTTAGAAAATAATATGTTTGCTAATAATTTTAAACGAAAAGAAAATAAGTTTTTTGCAAATTTATTGCAAGATCAAACAAGTAATGTTACACCTCAATCTGGTGAAATATTATGGGGCTTTGAAGTAAGTGGGCTAAAAGGATTTTTTAGCACCGTAAAAATAAAAACAATTAACAGTGTAGAATCTGGCAAAAAAGAATTATTTGCAGTTTCGTCTACAATAGTAGAATCATCATATTAAAATATAAATAAATGGGAATAGGATTATTAATAGGATTAAGCGGTGCTCTGACAATAGGTGGAGGTTTGTCAGCTAGAAGCAAAGCAAGAAGCGCAGCGGCTAAAGCTAGAGGTTTAAAAATACAAGCTGAAAATAGATTAAAAGAACTAGAAAGCAGCAGACAAACTATTATAAATCCTTTTCGTAACATAGAAAATCTAAGTGACATGGCACAAGATTTAAGCAGTATGATCACTAATCCTTTTGCTAATTTAGGTGTAGCCACAAGTGCAGCTGAAATACAAATTGAAGAAGCTGATATTGCTTTAGCAAACACATTAGATACTATAAGAGCAACTGGTGGTAGTGCTGGTGGAGCTACAGCTTTAGCTCAAGCCGCATTACGAAGTAAAAAAGGTGTTTCAGCTAGCATAGAGCAGCAAGAAGCACAAAATGAAAAGTTAGCAGCTCAAGGTAAACAACAAATGGAAAGAGTACAAATGCAAGAGGCTGCAAGAATACAAGGTATAGAAATAAGCGAAGGTCAAAGAACTCAAATGGCAGAAGCACAGGGTGAGCAATTTATGTTTCAAACAAGAGAAGGTAGACAAATGCAAGCTTTAAACAGGCAAGCAGGTTTAGCAGATAGATATGCTAATCAAGAAATGGCAGCGATGCAAGGTGCTCAAGCTGCTAATTCAGCTATGTTAAGTGGTCTTGGGAGCTTAACTGGATCTGTTATTGGAGCATATGGAAGTAGCGGAGGTAAGTTGTTTGGTGGAGAAGGTTTTAATTAATAAAAATAAATAAATGGGAGCATACGAAAATCCAAACGTTAACGCGGGTGTTGATACTAAATCAGGTTTAATTAGAGCCCAGGGAATACAAGGTTTTGCTGAAGGCATTGCAAAAGGCATTTCAGCTTATGGAACTGCCATGGCAAAACAAAGAGAGCAAACTGCTAAAACTTTAAAAGCTGCTAAAATTAGTTTAGCTGCAGACACTAAAACAGCCTCTGATGGAACTGAAATTGCTATTGATGCTGTAAATGCTGATGTGACTAATAATATAGAAAGTGGACCTTCAATGGGAAGTAGTATAATGGCTCATGCAAAAACAGATGTTGTAAATGCTTTACAAAACATTAAAACAAATCCTGGCTCACCTGAGGCTATAAAAGACGGTCTTTATGTTGATCAAACCAAGCAAGACTATAAATTATTTGCTGATAACATGGGTGATTTAGATCTTGTTTTAGAAAAATGGAAAACAGGAAAATATAGCTTAAGCCAAAGCAATCCTTTTTTAGGCCAAATATCACAAGGAACAGGTATTACAAGCACTGCTTCTTGGTCTAAAAATAAAGAAGGTACGGGAAATAATGCTATAGTTACTTTTGAAAGCGACACTATTGCGGCCATGAATATGGCTCTTGGGCCCGCTGGCTCAGCTGCTCTTGGTAGAAAGTACAGTGTAAATTTATTAAAACTAGGACCTCCGTCTTCAAACCCTTTTATTGAAGGATTTCCTAAAGCAGGATTAATGGGAGTTTTGCCTTATGCTATAGATAAAACCATAGATGATTTTATTAAAAAATCTCCTACACCAACAACAACTATTACAGGCACTGCTCTAAAAGACTACACAAAAGCAGATGTTATTAAAAACTATTCTAATACATATAAAGACGCCGCTCCTTTGGTGTCAAGTGCTGGGGTTTTTGCCAATGCAGAAGCTAATGTTTTATTAAGACAAGATCTTGGACATTTACCAGCTAATGCATACTATGAAGAATTAATGAAAAGTGGAGATATTAAAAAAAGAAAAGATGGTAGTATGTTTATGATGGTACCTGGAAAAATGAAAGATGGTAAAAAAGTTTATCACACTACAAATGAAGAATTAAGAAATTCTCAAGGATTATTTAATAAACAATTTGTAGAATTAGATGTTCCTGAAATATTTATGGATCCAAACGGTGAGGATAGAGTGCTAGCAGGAAATAATTTTTATACTAAAGAAGGTTACGATGGCCTTGTTAATGTTATAAAATATAGAAAACTTAATGCTGAACAATGGACAGGTGCTTCAAGACAAGAAATATCAGAAACTAAAATTGAAGACTCTACTGTTGGATCAGAAATAATTAATGAAATTAAAGGTATTGATATATATACACCGGGTCAATATCAAGCTTTAAGTGGTTTATCAACCGCAGAACAAGCTAAAGAAGGTTCTTTTTATACAAAAGAAAACATTAGAAAACATAGAGAATATTTAAAAAGAAAAGGAATTAATACTTCTACAAGAGAAGAGATAATTAATGATCTTAACAAATATGTTGGCAAAGGAGATAGAGGAGATGGTACACCTTATAAACAAGAAGATGTTGACTTATTTATAAACAAATTAGGTGACTATGTATTATTTGATGGTAATGCTAAAATAACTGAACCTAAACCTTTTGTAAGCTATGACCCAAGTAATAACAATTCTTTAATACCAATTTATGCTAAACAATTAGGAAGTCAACTTAAGGTTGAATCTAAAGAAGATTTACAAAAAGGAAATATTCAAACAAACGACTTAGACGTTGATTAATATTAATGAAATTTAATATGACAGATTATACAATAAATGGTGTAACTTATACTGAAGATACACTAAAAGCTGAAGCTGAAAAAAGAGGTTATGATTTTGAAACTTATAAATCTAAACTTGAAAAAAAGCACGGTGAAAATTTTCAATACGATCCTGCAACTGCGGAGACAAATGTAGGGTCGAAAACAAATATGGTCTCCAACTCGGATCCTGGTTCTTCGGATTTACCCAAAATTCCAACTAGAATAGGTGACGAACTACAAGGTTTATCTATAGATGATATACCAAGAAAAACACCAAATAATGGTGAGCTAGTATTTGGTGATCCTAGAAATTTAAAAACTCAAATAAGTGATTATAGGAAAGATTATATAGATGCTTTTAACGGTAAAGGTAGGTTTGCTGAAATTTTAATTGATAAAAACCCTAAAGAACGTTTAGAGCTAATAGAAAGATTAATACCTAAGCCTAAATATATAGATAAAAAATATAATAAACTTACAGACTCTTATGATGAACAACCTTCTAAAGGAGCTGTAGAAACTTTTAGTTCTTACTTGCCATCAGACTTTGATTTATATGATAAACCTGAGCAGTTTAATAAAGCTATGGAAGACGCTAAGGTTCAAGCTTTAAACGATGATCCTGTTGTTAAAATTATGTTAGGTGCTAGAATGTCTGTTGTTAAAAAATCAGCAGAGGCTTATCAAAAAAGTTTAGGTGAAAAATATGATTTAACCACACAAGGTGGTGTAAACAAGGCTAATAAAGATTATCAAGATTGGTTTAACACAAATGTTGTTGATTATATAGAAGACTCTACAGCTCTTCAAAATATATCAGATCAACTAGAGGATGTTGGAAATGTTGCTATGTCTGAACGAAATACAGAATATAGTCGTAATCAAGATTTTATGCTTTCAGCTTTTGATTTTGATAAAGATTCTAGCATTTTAGATTTTGGTGAAGCCATGTATAAAGGACTAAGGCAAATGGGCGTAGGTTATAGAAAATCTGCAACAAGTCAATTTCATGGTAAAATAATAAAATATGATAAAAATTTACAAGATTATAAGAAAAAATTAGACGCTGGTAAAATGTCTCAAAAACAATATGATGGTTTAAAAAAATATTATGAAAATTTAAAACAAAAAGCTCAAAAATCTATTGTTAATAATGTTAAAGCTATTTCTGAAACAGAAGGTTATTTAAGTTTATTTGAAAAATCTAATTTAAAAGATGGTACACAGTTTGATGATGTTGTAAAAATATTAGGTGAAGCAATACCACAAGTTGCTGCGGCTGGAGCTGGTGCGGTAACAGGAAATCCTGCTTTAGCTAGTATGGGTTTAATTTCTATATTTGGGCAAGAATATGGTGGTAATTATTATGAAGCTATAACAGAGGGCCTTGTGGCTGAAGGTGTTAAACCTACTGAAGAAAACATAGCTTTAGCTATAAGCGAAGGTAAATATGCTAATAGAGCAAACGCAGCTGCTTTTGCAGCTTTACAAACAGCTTTAGAAAGAGCAGGTGCAACGGGTGTTATGAAAAACTTTGCTAAAAGTATAGGTTTTGGAAATATTAAAAAAATGTCTTCGTCTATATATAAAAATGGTATAATAGATTTTGCTACAAAATCATTACCTAAAATAAAAACAATTGCAAAAGGCGCTGGTGGTGAATTTTTAACTGAAGGTGCTCAAACAGGTTTGTCACAAATATCTGTTGGTTCACAATTAGAATCAGAAACAGACCTTGATTTAGGTTATACAAGATTTTTAAATGGAGAAGAAATATTGGAAGCTGCAGAATCTGGAGGTTGGGTAGGAGGTTTATTACCTTTTGGTGGTGCAACAATAAATCAAACTACTCTTGAACTTAGAAATGCAGCTAGAGATGTTGCTACTAAATTTGATTTAAAAGGCAGTATGCTTAAAAAAGTTAATGGATTTTTTAAAGCTGCTGAAGAAAATTTAAAAATTAAATTTGAAAAAGGAGAACTTACAGAAAATCAATATAAAGAAGAATTACAAAATCTTAGTAATAGTAGAAATACAGGTATAAAAATACCTAAAAACTATAGTGAAGAAAGTAAAAAAAGAGCCTTTGATTTAATTTTACAACGAGATAAACTTACTAATGAAATAGCTGGTTTAGATGAAAGTTTAGTTGAACCTCAAAAAGAAGAAATAAAAGATATAAACACACAATTAGCTGTAATATCTTTAATTGAAAAAGGTAGAATTAAAGCTGATCAAGACAGCGCACAAGACACTGCTAGTGCCACTAAAATTGGTGAACAATTAGGTTTTGGTGTTCAAAAATTAACGCCAAAACAAATTAAAGAAAAAGGATATAATGTTGATGAGGATTTAGGTTTTATTGAAGGTGATCAAATATTTTTAAACGAAGATTTAATAGGTAAAAGTTTAAATGTTAAAACAGCTTCGCACGAATTACTACATGGTATATTATATAATTCTATAAAAAATGGTAAACTAAGTAGATCTATTATAGAAAAATGGTATAAAAATAATTTATCAGAAGATCAGATAAAAGTTTTAGATCAAAGAATTGAAGATGGAGGTTATAAAACTCTTAAAACTAAGGATGGTAAAAACTATTTAGATGTAAGACCTGATGAGTATTTGACTCAAATATATGAGGCTGGTTTGATTGATCAACCAGGTATGTTTGAAAAAGTAAAACTTTTAGTTCAAGATATTTTAAATTCAATAGGGGTTAATGTTAACTTTGTTAAAAAAGATGATTTAAAAGATTTTTTAAGAGCTTATCAAACAAGTATAAAAACAGGTAAGTTATCTCAAAAGGTCGTTGATGTAATGGGTGGGAAAATTGATGTTAAAGCACCGGTTGCTTCTTCAAAAGCTATTGTTGCCGAAAACAAAAGATTATCTGAGCAATTAAAAACAGCTACAACACAAGAAGCTGTAGATATTAAAAACGATTTAGCTTTAAACAACGAGGGTATTGTTAATGATTTTGTTAACTCTAAGTTTAAAAGTGGATTAGGTATAACAAAAGAAGAATTTAAATCTGGTGTTCAAGAAGAGGTTTTAGTTTATTTAAATCGAACATATGATCCTAGTAAAGGAGAATATGGTGCATATTTAAGAGAAGGTTTATTTGGTGGGGGTAAGTTTGGTGGCGGAAGACTAGGTAATATATTAAAAAGATTAGGTCAAGAAGGAGATTTATTCAATAGAGAAATAGATGATAGAACAACCCCAGAAACATTAGACACAACAACAGAGGAAATAACTGAAAAAGTTGCAGAAAAACCTACTAAAGCAAAAGAAAGTTTAAGGAAAAAAATTAAATTAACCGATGCTACTAGTAAAAAAGTAGTTGATGCTGTTGTTAAAACATTTGGTACTAAGTTACCTCCTGCAGATTCTAAACAGTTTAAACAAGCATTGTTAAAAGCTTTTAGAACAGAGCTTAAAACAACTATAGCTAAAGACGTTTTAGGATCAAGAGCAGCTTATGAAACATTTTTAAGAGACAACTTTGAAGCTATAATAGAAGCATTGCCTCAAGACGTTATAAATAAAAGATTTAGACCCTTTGCTGAAGACACTGGTAAAAGAGAACAAACTAAAGAAGGTAAAAAAATATTTAAGAAAAAAGATATTACTAAAGCAGAATTTATAAAATACTTTTTAGGTAGAGACGTAGGTACATCAACTAAAGGTACTAGAAAAGATGCTTTAGCAGAGGCTTTAGCTCAAGAGTTTGCAACAGATGCTACTATGCAAACTATACAAAGATCTGATGTAAAAGAAAAAAGAGAATTTGTAGATAAAACACAGACTACAGAAAAAGTTAGTGAAGCAATAGATAGACCTACAGATTTTGCTTTTAGTAAAGTAGCTCAAGACGCGATAGATAATATTGATTTTGCAGTTGAAGCTGCTCAAGGAAGAGTTAAAGTTGATGGATTATTAAAGTTTTATAAATTACAAAACACTTTAGTTATTAAAAGCGAAAAAGATATAGATGCTTATATTGATAAAATGATTAAAGATGTTTTTCCATTACTACCAAGAGAAGCATTTTTTGGTCCTAGTGGAGGAACCGCATTTACAAGTAGTAGTAAAATATTTGGATTAACTTCTCTTAAAGGAAAAGATGGGAAATCGTTAAAAGATAAAAATGGAAAAAGTATTCCAAACCCACTTTGGACTAAAATAGTTGAAAAATTTAAAAGCTTAAATGAACCTAAAATTAATGGTAAAGATAATCCTAATTATATTCCTGATAGCACTTTTGGCAAACCAGTACTAGATAATAGAGGTAATCCTATTGATTTTAAAGTTTCTTCATACGCTACTTTGTTTAAAAATCCAGCTACTATAGAAAAAAATATTAAAAATGGAAACATTGATAAATTTAATACTAAAGTTAGATTAATTCATGAAACTTTATGGGAAAGAATAAATAAATCTATTTCAAAAAACAAAAACTCAGCCACGGGAATAGCTACATATTTAAGAATAACAGCAAATGATACTAAACACTGGCACAAACAAGGTGCTGCTTTTGTAGGTTATTCTACAAATCCTATAGGAAAAGTTAATGCAAAAGGTGTAAGAACTTTATATGAGTACGAACATGCAATGCCGGCTACAGCTGCTTATTTATATTTATTAGATGTTGCTTTAAGTAAAGGTAATTTTAAACCTGCTTATAATGCTGTAATGGATAATTACAAATTAATTGCATTAGATAAAGCAGATAATGCAAAACTTAATAAAGCAAAACTAGGCACTGGCATGCTTAAAGGATGGCAGTTAGGTAAAAACTTTTGGTGGCAAAGATATTTTAATAATGAAGTTGCTAAATTTGATGGAGGAATAAATCCTAATTCTTTAAAGTTTACAAATGGAAGAACTTTTGCTGACCAACTTCAAATAAATTCATCTGGTAATTTTTCAACACCAGCTTTTTCTAAAGCTAGAAAACAAGCTAAGGTTTATAATGAAAAAATATTACCACCAGTTATAAATAAAAAGTTTAATAAAAATACAACTAATAATCAAGTTTTAGATGAAATGGAAAAACTTGATCAAGAGGCTTCAGATGCTAGAACTGCTTTTAGTAAAACACAAAATCTTAATAAAGATTTTAATGATATAATAGAAAGAGCCACAGGTATTGGTACAGAAAAAAGATATGGTAAAACTAAAGCTAGAGCTGTAGGTGCTGATAAAGGTAGATTTGATTTATTAGGTATACCACCATCTGCTCAAGACTTTGTAGGTTTAACTAGATACTTTGCTGGTAAAGGTAAAAAAGGTGATGAAACTATAGCTTGGATAAAAGAAAACTTTTTAGATCCATTTGCTAGAGCTAACATAGATATATCAAACGCAAGAGTTGCTTTAGCTAATGATTTTAAAGCTTTAAAAAAGTTATTAAATGTTAGCCCTAAAGATTTAAACAAAAAAATAACAGGTGAACCTTATACCGTGGGTAATGCTGTTAGAGTTTATACAT
>Ga0209535_1001100_pt1 | contig 18567 bp, 9 predicted proteins | sample LinPmetageLP28_FD_184041 | JGI IMG/M metagenome (GOLD analysis project Ga0209535, IMG submission 184041) | Marine viral communities from the Pacific Ocean - LP-28 (SPAdes) (version 2) | ecosystem: Environmental > Aquatic > Marine > Oceanic | place: Pacific Ocean | collected 2009-08-22
CACCTGCTGATTTACCAATTCCAACGTTGCTACTTGAAAGCGTACTAGATAAAGCGCCTTGCCCCACTGCTGTGTTTTCCGAACCTGTGATGTTCGTACTTAAAGAGGCATCTCCTACTGCTACATTGGAATTACCTTCTGTCGTTGCGCCCAATGAAGTATAACCAACTGCTGTGTTAAAACTTCCAGTAGTAAGAGCATCACCCGCCAGACCACCGATAAGGGTATCTCTTGTGGCTGTGGTTACTGATGTACCTGCGTCAGTACCAACAGCGGTGTTATACATATCAACGGCTGTGTTGTTTCCGCTACCATCTACAGGATTTTGATTATTTAAAGCTCTAAAACCAATTGCTACGCTGTAGCTTCCAAGAACATTTGCAGACAATGCAGAATGACCCATAGCCGCATTACCGTCAGCATCTGTAATTGCATCACCTGCTAAACCACCTATGAGAATGTTTTTTACGCCTGTGGTTACTAAAGCACCAGAATTCATGCCAACTGCTGTGTTGTAAGAGTCTGTAGAGCTTGTAAAGTTTTGAGTTTGTAAAGAACCAAAACCAAGAGCTGTATTTCTATTTCCCTTGGTGTCTCCTCCTAAAGCATTTACTCCTAAAGCTACATTATAATCAGCATCAGTCAGGGCATCACCTGCTAAACCACCTATGAGGGTGTTTTGAACGCCTGTGGTTACTGCAAAACCTGCATGATAGCCTAATCCCACGTTAAACATATCAGTGGCTTCATCATTTCCGCTACCATCTACAGGTTTTTGACTAAATAAAGCGTTTGTCCCTATTGCTGTGGATTTTGAACCTAAAACATTAGCCCCTAAAGTACCAATACCAACACCAACATTATAATCAGCGTCAGTAGTAGCATCGCCAGACAAAGCACCAATAAATGTGTTCTGTACGCCTGTGGTTACAGCCTGACCTGCGGATGCGCCAACTGCGGTATTATAATTTGCAGCATTGTTGTTTTGATTAGCTAATGTTTCGTAACCCAATGCAGTAGAATATTGACCTGTGTCCTCAACAAGTAATGAGCTGTAACCAAATGCAACATTACCATCACCCGTAGTAAGCGCAGTACCTGCATTATCGCCTACGACAACATTATAATTACCACCGCTTGCAATGGAGTTACCTGCGTTGACACCGAATCGGACGTTAGAGGTTCCTGCGGTTGGGGTGGATAGAGAGCCGTCATGACCAATAACAAATCTTGAAGCATTATTAACTCTATCATATATTTCATAACTCAAACCTGATGCAATGTTTACACCTACTTCCCACTGATTAGCTCCATTTGCAGTGTAGTAAAGAGAAGCATTTTGACCAGATGTGGTTGATTCAATACCAATTTGAGCATTTGCGGCACTGGTTTGGAATATAAAATCTGGTGAGGAAGTTCCCACACCAACCCGATTATTACCAGCATCAACAAACAGCATATGGTCGTTGCCGTCAGACTCAACGCGGAAGTCAGCGTCAGCACCATTTTCGTTAAATATAACACCACCTGCGGCACGAACATCTACTATATCAGTGCTTGAGATGTACATCTTTCCAACAGTCTGACTGCCAGAATTAGTTTCCATATTAATGTTGCCAATTTCGTTCGCACCATTAACAAAACTTATTACACCACTGTCAGCACCGTTAGATGCTGTAGAACCAAGGTTTAATCTACCTCTGTTACCTGAACCAATAATACCTACATAAGTTCTTGCGGCAGTGCCATCATTTGTAACGTCACCGTCAGCTACGCCTATTCCGACAGAACCTTTATTATTTATAACCATTCTTGCAGTAGGTGAGCTTGCTCCATCTGCCGTTGTCCAGAATTGCAAGCTAGTGGGCATATCATTGTTACTTGGAGTACCGTCAACAAAACTAATAACGTAAGCTCCGTCTATAAACTGGTCGCCATCGTTTCCACGGAAGGCTACATAACCTAGTTGATCTCCGTTTTGTACAACAGTGTTACCATTTACAGAAGTGTTTCTTGTTTTTTCAAGAATTAAACCTGTAGAGCCTGCATCGTTGCTTTGTCGTGATAATGTTACATTACTACTAAAATGTCCTGCGCCAGATACGTTAAAGGTATCTCCAAAATCTGAAGACGTACCAATGTTAACGTGGTTATTCTCACCTTCAACAAACAGCATATGGTCGTTGCCGTCTGATTCAACGCGGAAGTCAACATCCACGCCACCTTCGTTAAATGTGTGATTGCCATCATTATCAAGTACATATCTAAATTGACTATTAGTTGAGTCATTAATTGCATAAGCACCGCCAAACGAACCGACTTGATATTGTCTGTTGCTTTGGTCACTTTCAGTAAAAGTTAAAACAGGTGTATTACTTGTTACGTTTAAACCTGTGCTTGTCACACTAGAACTAAATGTAGCCGCACCTGCCGCTGTAATTGTAAGTCTGTCGTTATTACCGCCTGTACCAATTACAAAATCATCACTTGAACCTGTGTGCATAACAAACTGGTTAGATGTGTCGTTTCTAAATGTAATTGAGCCAGAGTTAGCACCGCCAAACCTAATAATATCGTTAGCAGAACTAACATAATCACCGAAGCCGTCTGAGGCTATGCGGAAGCGTTCTGTTAAACCACCCCCATTTGCTCTAGTAGCAAAATACAAATCAGTATTTCTATCTCCTGCATCTTGAAACTCTGCACCTATTCTTGCAGTTACAAAACCTGTGGAGTTGTAAAAATCTATTGGTACAAAGTTACCGTCTGTATTTGATGTGTTTTGTAGATGTATGCCGATAACTTGAGAGGCAGTAACATTCGTTTGAGTGTCTGCTCCTATGCTTTGTAATAAAGTTGACGTTTTTATGTTGTTATTAAACGTAGCCGCACCTGCCGCTGACATATCAAGGGTGAGGGCTGTTATATTTGATGAGCCATCAACTCCTTGAAACTTTATATCACCGTTGCTAATTGATGAATAAATAATCATATTGCTAGATGATTTAAACAGTGTTCCAAAAAGAACACCTCCATCCTTCAAATTAATTGAGCCACCATCGGCATCAAGATTAATGTTACCTGCAACGTCTAGTGTTAGGTCGCCAGAGGCAACAGTAACAAAGTTACCTCCCAAATCAATTCCATCTACCACCAAATTTGTTATGTTCGTTAGTTCTCTTGCAGAAGTTATAAATTCAGTTCCACCAATGGATAATCCTGCATTGAAGTTAGCCGCACCTGCATCGCTTATAACTAACGGGAAAGTGTTATCAGTTACATTGCGTATAACGAAACCATTGTTGGTTACACCTGACTGACCGCCACCAATAGCAAAAGTTTTTGCGCCCTGTGTATTTGTAAAGGTTGCGTGTGCTTGTTCGCCCGTTGCTGTAGCTCCTGTAATAGCTACTTTACCACTCCCGCCGCCGCTACCCGTGGCTATCGTAGAATTAAACGTAGCATTACCATTTTGGTTCATCTGGAATACTTTATTGCCACTTAAAGAAGGAAAACCATTAGAAGCAAAAGCAAAGTTTAAAGATTCAGATTGATCGTAGTCTAAGCCAATTGCCCATGTATTTCCTGATGCGGTTCCAGTGCTATTATTAGCAAATGCGATACTTGAATCATCATTTTGTCGTTGGACAACTACTCTAGGCCCATTAACAGTAACGGCATTGAAACTACCGGCCGCCGGAGTTGTTCCACCAATGACTGCGCCATCGATATTACCACCATCAATGTCGGGGGCATTAAAATCTAAATCTGCAATATCTCTGGCTTTACTCATCTCTTAACTGCTCCTTACCAAGGTGTTCCGTATAGGGAAACGGGGGTCTGACTTACTGTAATTTGTGTTGCTACTTTAGTTTCTACCCGGGCTTTTTCATCATCACCGATTGTAGAGTGTACCCAACCGAGAACTTGGGTTTCCGTCAGATCTGCATAGGGCGTCCATCCGTCCGCTGTAGTGTCGGGAGTGAAAGATTCCATTCCTGATACTGTGCCGGAGTGAACTACTTCACCTACTGTTTCTGAATCTGAACACGTCCAAGCGGCGTGTACTACACCCTTGTCTGCGTCGTTGTTATACTCGAGGTTCGAGATATTCCATGTTACTGCCATTTTACTGCTCCTAGTTTTAAGTTTGGGATTATTCCCAGTTTGTTAATTGCCATGTTTCTTTCTCCTTTAATGAATTATTACTGCAAGCTCTGCTCGACCATCTTCTAGTATCTTATTTACGCGACCTACCGAAAGTTTATACTGTGAAAAATCAGGGTCAGTAACCGCTTGCCCTGTAATTTTACCCGAACTATTTGCAACGGCTATAATATACTGACCTGCCGTTGCACCTTGGACATTAACGGGTACTTTGCCAGAGTAGGCAACCCTGTCTACTTTTGCTCTTTTAGCCTCTGTTTCAGCAAACCAAGTGTCCCAAGCAGTGGTGTTTTTTTCGGGCGGCTCTACATCTGACCAAGTGTCACCACCTACATACGCAGGGTCAGTAGACTTAACTGCAAACCTAACTGCTTCGCTAAAGGTAAGAGTTAGTGTACCGTCTGCTTTAAAGCCTATTATTGACCCCTTGCTTATCACTAAGCCATTATTTGCTTCGTACTCAGCGTAGTCATTACCACCTGCGTTGACTGTGCCTGTGGCGTTGATTGACCTGCCAGTAGACATCGCACCTGCACATAGAACAGCCGCTGTAGCGGTAGAAAATGAAGAGGAGTTTGGGTTATCAATACCAACACCGTCCCGAAAAGTGTACGCCTTAGTAGTCGAAAAATTACCGTCGGTGGAGCATTGAATCCCCGAAGTGGATTGTGTGCGAATTGTGTTGGATGCTGACGAACTTGAGCCAAGAGTAACGGAGTTGTTCGCCCCATCTACATAGATGGCGTGGGTGTTGCCGTTTGATTCAACGCGGAAGTCTACGTCATAGCTTTGTTCGTTTACAACGACCGCACTATTAGTAAGAGCCAAAACTTCTGAAGAAGCAGGTAAAAACTTTATTAATCCTGTTGAATCGTTTGAAGGAACAAAGATAAAACTTTGAGAGTTTGGTGTTTTAAATTCTATCCCTGCCCAGATATTTGATGCGTTTCCTCCAGTTTCAAGTTTTATGGCTCCATCTGTCGTAGGATGGTAAACATTAAAAACTCGACCTAAAGAATTTGTACCAATACCAACCTTATTAGCACCACCATCCACAAACAGCATATTAGCGTTGCCGTCAGACTCAACGCGGAAGTCGGCGTCAAGACCGTCTTCGTTAAATACAGCATGCCCGTTAACATGGGGTTTTACTATCAGTCCCCCCAACTTATCTAGGATCATACGAACATTTGGGCCGGTGCCAGAACTAGTACTAAATTCCAGTTGGCCTGTGTTCCAGTTAGCATCCGCGCCATTATTTACTTTTCTGCCATTAACGGCGGCGTATAAATGGTTGAAACCTTGAGATGAGGACAACGCGGAGAACCCAATAATAGGCGACCTAGCGTCATTATTGTTTGCATTATTGGCTAAAAGCATGCCGTAAGTTAGGCTTGACTCATTAGTGGTCGAACCAGACACAAATATTCCTGTGTTAGTACTTACACTGTTGGTTGTGCCGTTTATGTAGTTTAAGTTCGCCCCTGTCCTAGGGCCTATGGATAGCGGCTGTGTTGGTACATTTGTATTAATACCAACCTTATTTTCGCTACTATCAACAAACAGCATATGGCTTTGGGCGGAAGACTCAACGCGGAAGTCTACGTCTGCACCACCTTCGTTAAAGACTGCTCCACCTTGGCCATAAAACACATTTTGAACAATAAAATTACCTGCACTATCTATTTCTAAACGCAAAGTACCACCTGTTGTGATATCAATTGTGTTTGCTAATCTATGAAATATACCTGTGTCTGAGTCACCTGCAAAAGTTAAAGAGGGCGCACCTACAGAACCTACTGGGATGGTTACTACGCCATTAAATTGAGCATTTTGAGAACCGTCTAAAGTAAGAGCAACAGCATTATTAGGCTCAAATTTTATAGGAGCATTAATCATAGTCTGCATTCTTAATTGAGAAGAACCACCGTCATAAGCTAATGCGGCAACCCTTGCACTACTATTGTCTTCAAAATTAAGCATAGCTCCAGCCGAGCCACCTTTTATTTCTAAAACTCTCCAGTTAGAAAACGCTGTTGGAGCTTGTCCTATTCCCACGTTATCGTTAAATACTGCTGTGCCACCAAGCGACATATCAAGGGTGAGGGCTGAAACGATTGCCGCCCCATCAAGACCTTTAAATATAATATCTTTGTCAGACACTAAGGATTGTATTATAAAGTCAGAGGTTGAGCCTTTTAATTGACCGTAAGTTACTGAGCCATCTTTAAGTACAACCTCGCCACCATCAGCATCAAGAATGATGTCTCCTGCAACGTCTAGTACTAAATTGCCAGAACCTACATTGATTTCATCACCATCTATTGTGATGTTATCTACTACTACACCTGCGTTGGCTGTTACTACGCCACTTTTATTTATTGTAACTAAAGGTGCATCTACATTAACAGTACCAATTACAAAGTTATCAGTGGCATCATCGTGCCCTATTGTGTACTGAGACGCCCCATTATTATAAAATTTTATCTCAGTATCAGAGCCGCTAGGGGCATCAATTCTTATTCTTGCATCGCCTGAAGCAGAAGTAATATCCAACATTTCTGTCGGGTTCATGCCTATACCAATTTTAGTATTAGCTCTAATAGTGGTATTAAACGTAGCCGCACCTGCCGCTGACATATCAAGGACTAAGGCATTTATAGCCGAGCCACCATCGTTGCCCCTAAATACTATATCCCCATTTGATATAGCTGAGTTTAAATATAAATTACTGTTAGTGTAGAATATGCTTCCAAATTCAACCCCATTAGTTTTAAAAGTGATGTCGTCCCCGCCAGCATCAAGGATGATGTCTCCTGCCGCGTCTAGTGTCATATCCCCAGAAGTTAAAGCAAGGGTAGTCCCATCAAGCGTGAAGTTATCTACTACTACACCTGCGTTGGCTGTTACAACGCCTGTAGCTGTTACAGAACCACCCGCTGTAATTACAAATTTATCTGGAGTAGATAATGACCCTACAGTAAGTGAAATGTCTGATGCTTCATCACCTGTTTGGATATTGACAGCATTACCACTTGCGCCTTGAAAATCTGCAATATATCCAGAACGAGGTGATGTACCTCCAACAATCAAACTAGTTGCCATTGCTACAGCACCATCAATGTCCACGACATCAAGGTTAGTAGTGCCGTCTACGTCTATGTTGCCTGAGATGTCTAGGGATGTTGCCGCTACACTATCGAATGTAGGCGTAGACGTAGGTACAAAAGTACTACCGTTATAAGCAAGAATATCATTCGTACTTACCCCACCTGTATTAACATCGGTCATGCCGTTGATGTTAAGGTTGGCTAATACAAAAGTACCGTAAGTTACGACCTCTAGGATATCACCTGTAGTCGCACCAGAAGCTAACTGAAGACTGGTGCCTGAAGTAGCGGTGAAGTCTACGCCGTTAACGAGGCGAATACCTGACAGATAAACGTCAAGGAACCCGGCATCATAGCCAAGTGCATTACTGTTAGCATCTGCTCCACTAAACGTGGTTTGGTTGTTTGTCGCTACATACTTATATCGCTCAGACGTACCGTTGACTGCCGACCCGGCTGATTGCCATCCAGAAGCTCCGTAGACCTTCATAAGTTGTGCAGTTGTATCGAAGTACAGAGTACCTACAACAAGGGAACTGCCATCATTATCTACAGAAGGCGCACTAGACTTAGCTCCGAGGAATCTATCGTCAAATAGATCGTATGAAGCGGCGGCGGCGTTTTGACTCACTAAGGCCGCATTCTGGCTTGCTAGGGCGGCCGATGCGCTGTTAGCGGCGGCTGTCTGTGAGCTTGAAGCATTAGATGCTGATGTTGCGGCCGCTACAGCGGAACCATGAATAGTATCAACATAAGTTTTAGTAGTCGCGTCAGTACCCGCTGTTGGAGTACCTAGACCTGTAATCTTGTTGGAGCCCATTGCAAGGGCACCCGACATTGTATCACCTGATTTAGCTACGCGAGTATCGCGCTGGGCGTCTGTGTAGGCTTTAGTAGATGCGTCTTGAGCGGCTGTAGGATCTGTAACGCCAGTGATCTTATTAGACCCCATAGCGATTTCCCCGGACATTGTGCCGCCAGCTTTAGGTAGTTTCGTAGCGATACTAGCAGTCACGGTTGCAGAAAATGAATCATCGTCATTCAGTGCATCGCTGAGTTCTCCAAGAGTATCGAGGGCAGAACCCGCATCACCAATGAGAGTAGATATTTCACCGTCTACATACGCCTTAGTAGCCGCATCGTTTGCGTTAGTTGGAGCAGTCAGGTTCTCAATAGTAGCTGTAGTTCCAGCATTCATATTCAGTGTGCCGTTGACTACTACGTTGTTGAATGAAGATGAGCCACTAGAGGCCGTCACATTACCTGTAAGATTACCTGTAACGTCTCCCGTCACATCCCCAGTTACATTACCTGTTACGTTACCCGTAACATTGCCGCTGATAGCTCCTGAGAAGCCGCCAGAGGCAGTTACGGTAGTAAAGGCACCCGAACTAGTGGATGATCCACCAATAGCCGTACCATCAATAGCACCACCATTGATATCTACTGTAGCAAGTGTAGCTTGGCCTGATGTTGAAACTGTTGTGAATGCACCACTAGAAGCAGAAGAACTACCGATAGTAGTCCCGTCGATAGCACCACTGTCAATGTCTACTTTGCTTATATTAACTTCACCCGTTCCTGCCGGGGTAATATCAATATTGCCATTCGTGTTTGTGCTTGTAATTGCGTTGCCGTCTACCTTCAGATTGTCTACCCGAAGATCAGTAACCGCAGAGTTTGTACCTATAGTTACACCATCAACAGTACCACCGTCGATGTTAGCTGTAGAAACAGTACCTAAGTTGGATACTGTGGCACTAGCGAAGTTAATTGTGCCTGTCGCTGTTAGGCCATTGAATGATGCGGCGGCAGGTGTTCCTGCACCAATAGTAGCACTATCTATGCTACCACCATTGATGTCGGCTGTATCTGCAACCAAGGAGTCAATGTTTGCGGTACCATCTACATATAAATCTTGCCATTCTTTGGTAGAGGAACCTAAATCGTGAGTACCATCCGTAGAAGGGATTAAGTCTGAACTTACTCCGGCTGTTATAGTAACAGTGTCAGATGAAGCATTACCAAACGTAGAATTACCATTAACAGTTACATTAGCAGTAAAAGTCGTGTTCCCAGTTACTCCAAAGGTACCACCTACAGTCGTATTTCCTGTTAATGTGCTAGTTCCTGCAACGCTAAGGTTAGCACTAGCTGTAACATTTCCACCAAGTGTACTAGTTCCAGTTAATGTGAAATTACCACCCACGGAGGCGTTGTTAGAAACAGCTAGAATACCACCTACAGTTACATTTCCTGTACTGGACATGGTTTCAGAATTGACGTTGTCAATGTAACCTACGCCATCAATAAAAATATCTTTGAATTGTAGAGTGCTTGTACCTAGGTCTACTGTATTTGTTACTTTAGGAGCCGCAATACCAGACGTGCTTATTTGAAGTAAGTGAACCCAAATGGCTGAACCGACGGAATTGGATAGACATATGTGGCTACGCCCAGTGGTGGCGTTAAGCCAGAACGAACCGGGAGCATAACCCGAGTTAGCATCACTGGAAGTTGTCGGATCGGACGTGGCAGTTGTGTTGTTAAGTCCACCAACACCACCATTAGCAGGAAGTAGGTAACCAGATACCGAAGTACCGAGGGGTATTTTAGGGGCATTTCCCGTTGAGCCATCGTGCGAGTGTCCTGATGAAGCGTTAAAAGCGGCTAGAATTTGGTTAAATTCAGCATTAATTGGTGGCGCAGTAATGTTCGCGCCGTTAATAATATCCGCTACTGACTGTCTAGTATATCCTGCCATTATCTACGTCCCGCAATGCTAAATTCAAATACAATTCCTTGAATACTGTAGGGGTCAAAATTCCCTAAAGTAACAAAGGTGAGTTGGCAGGAATAACCCGCGCCCTGAAGGCTTGTCGTAACGATGGGTTTTTCTGTACCGCCATAGTTAATATTCGTTCCTGCAAAATTAATATTCTTCCCTTTATATCTCACAGGTGCCCCTGTAGATTCTTGGGAATAAGAACTTGGCTTTGCCGTGTTGGGATCTTCCCAATCATAAGTTACCGCCATGTTCAGGTTGAGGGGGCCTTCAGCACGAATGAACGTGTTGGCTTTTCTCATAAGTTTTTTAACTTCTGTATCTCCGAAATCAAAAAACGGTGTTGCATAAACTGAGAGAATGTCTGCTCCATCAAAGGCATTAGTTTGTTCTTGCCTGTAGACTTTGCCGTTATAATCTCCGTGCAATACAAGTTCACTGGACTCTACATAGGCAGATGTACAACAACTTGCTCTTATACCTAAAAGCTCACCAAACTCCCAACCTAGCCTTTGATCCGCAGATCGTAGGCCACCAATAATACCAAAACTATCTGATACACCGATTGTGTCATCGCCTATAAAATATCTAAGCTGTGACTTACTTCTTATTACAACCCCGTTGAGGGTATCTAAATCAAAGTCCTGTGGTAGTGCCGTTAATAATTGCTGTATGCTCTTAGATATAGTTTCTAATTCAACATCACCAATTCTACTTGTTCCTGCAACCGGGCGTAATCCATCTGGTGCTAAGAATACTAAATCTCCACCAATCTCTAATACTGAGTCTCTCGCAATACATCCAACATTTGTAGTGATTTGATCTAAAACAAATCCTGCCGTTGCATCGGGTGAAACTTTCTTAATTCCGTTGGTACCAAATATAAATAGGTCACCCCGGAAAGGTTTAAACTGTACTACGTCAAACCCAATTGCTAACTGTCCCCCACCCGCTGAGGTGGTAAAATTAATAGGGTCAAGTGGTGCTGAGTATGCCACCGAAGCTAGTGCTGTTCTATCGCCACCTAAAAAGAGGTGGTTTTCAAATGCATCTACTAACTCTGGTGCCGCTAATGCGGTAGGCCCGCCCGGGTCACTTGAAGTACCTGCACCGGAAGGATTAATTGACTTCCAGTTTGTTCCATCAAATACAACAGCGTTATTTACGCCGTCTACAAAACATACTTTATTACCATCACCAAAATTAAAATTAACGTGTCTTAGTTTATTGACAGAACGAGTGCTAACTTTAAATTTATGTACTATCCCGGTAGTGTATTTAGCCCATGCGGCAAATGCTACGTGGCGGTAATAAGCATACTCATTTGTATCTATTTCAATTACGTCACCGGCTGAAGCCCCCGATGCTAACGTAACGGTGTTGCCACTAATACTATAATGAGAACTAGAAGAAAGAGTAGTAGTTGTACCCCCACTTGTTTTCTTAACAACCGTATTAGCCGAGTTGTTAATTGCCATAGTTCTTGAGTTTGCATCAGACCCCGTAAAAGCAGTCTGGTTGGCTGTGGCTGTATAAGTAAATTTTTTAATCTTTCTATTGGCAATGACTTTAGTAGAGTTAGTATTGTCATCTTTAAATATTGCTACTGAAAGAACTTTACCTTCAGTGTTAGCAGGGTCTATTTCGGTATGCTGTGCGTTATACGCAGAGAAGCCTTCTATACGCCTGTAGCCACCAAACAAACTAACCTCATAATTAACGAGCCTAGTAGCAGAACCGGGGTTGTTCTCACTGAGGTCTAAGTGGTTTTCGTTACTGTTTAAACCACCACCACAGATGACTTTGTACGACTGAACGCGATCCGGCATCTTAGTAACCTAACAAATCAGAACTAGACCTAGAGTTTCGTGTGATCCGTGTGTCATAAACACTTTGATACTTATTAATTAGTATCCCCTGCATATTCTTTATGCCCTGTTGGAAAATCTGTATGCTTACGCCCGCAGACTCTGGGTTGTCTCTAAACATGTACAAATAATATAACCCGCCATCCAAAATTACGTTATCGTAAGTATCCGGGATGCGGGTCGTATCCGAATGGGCTACAAGACCCACTGGATTTAAAAAATATTTAAACTGTAGAGTGTATTGCTTATCAGGGGACATGCTGACCCCATAGCCATTACCATGAGATGGAAATACAACTTCAGGACATGCAAGGCCAGTAGTACTAGCGTCATCGTCTGCGTCTTGGTGATACCGGACGTATTGATCTCTCTCAATAAATTTAAGACGCTTATGGTTTATATTTAAACTATCGTCTTTTTGTAATTGAAATGTATTCCAATCAGCACTTTTGAAGAACGAAGGCCAACTGTATTCTTCTTGGCCAACAGCTAAAATCTGTGTGTGTTCTGCCGCATTAAACGGCCACTCATATTCGGATTGATTAATCTGAGCAATGGAATCTAGAATAGCGTCTTTCGCAAGGGTTTGTATGCCCCTAGTATTAGAGAAGTCAGCTTCTGAAATCTCTACTTCGTTAATTCGACGAAGAAGACGATTAGTAAGATTCAGGAAAGTAGATGCCATTGATTAAATTACTCTAAATTTATGTAAAAAAAGGGTAACCCCCCGAAGAGGGCCACCCTTGATCAGCTTATGCTAAGTTGTAATGAGCAGTCATTAGAGCCTCTGGACGGAGGATCTTACGACCGTACAACTGCATACCACGAACGATGTCTGCAAAAGATGCAGTATCGCGGTAGCTTTCAGTCTTAGCCAACTGCTGTGCAGTAGCTACACAAGACTGATGTCCTGCAACAACAATACCGAAGTTCTCTTCTGAACCTGTAGCAGAAGCAGTTCCTGCACCAGTTCCAAAGAATGGTAGGTTGTTAGACTTGTACACTTTGAAGCCACGGATAAGACCGCTACCAACACGACCGTTGCGGAGTTCATCACCACCGCCAAAGTCAGAATTGATGAACTTAGAATCTTCATCCATTAGCAACTCATAGAACACTGGATCAGCTACAAACCAACGGTCTGAACTGTCAACATTCGCTTGATCCATCTTACGAGCCATTCTGTTAAGAACTGCTAGTGGGCTAGTGATCGGCCCTGCGCCGCCTCCGGCCGCTAGAGGAATAGAAGTGAGTGCGTGAGTGTTCGCATCGGCAGAACCACCAAGATCAGAACCGCCGAAATCAACGATGTCCAACTTGTTAGCAAGCAATAATTCATCCGCTCCTGCGGTTGAGTCAGCTTTAGTGCCGTTAGCGGCAGAACGTGCAATCCATGCAGTGTTACCTGAGTTACGCTCAAAACCAGACAAGTACCCGAGTACTTCTTGATCGTAAGTGTCACGCAATCTGTGTGCGGCACGGTCAGTCGCTAGATCCATGAAGTTTACATGGCTGTGAGCGGCTTCAATATCATCGATCTTGAACATGTAGTAGTTCGCCTGATCGATTACGAGAGAGAAATCTGCGTCTGATAGGTTCTGGGCCGCTACTGCGGTTCCTCGAGCATAATCAGATACTGTGATTTCTGGTTCTTTGATTATCTTGACGGAATCGCCGTAAGAAGCGATTTCACCCATATAATCGGTGTTAGTGATGTCTTCCACCACTGAGCTATTTCTGAAAGACTTTTGGACTTTCTGACTGTAAATGACGGGACTAAAGTTTCCATTTGGAAGGTTGGCGTAGCCCGAAGCTTTTGCAAATGCCATGATTCTTCTCCTTGAAGATATATGTTAAGTAAATCAGCATCAAAATAATGCTGTGACGAAACAGAAGGCTTTACTGCATGAAGGGCTAAGTGCTTACGGGTGACCTCGGCCGAGGAGCCATAGAAACTTAGGTATCTTTAGAGCGATCTTCTGATATTTTGGGAATGTTGAGGTAGGAGACTGTAGAAATATCGCAGTCTCGGCTCAGGGTTTGTTAAGGTTGTTATACCACAATAACTAATGTATTAGCAAGTGATTTAACGCGCTCCGCCAGTAACATCGTAATCAAATATTCCCTTTTTGATTGCTTCCATGATTGCAACTTCATTTTTATCGTATTCAGCCGCGCTCATGTTTGCTACCTGACTTTCTCTAAACGTAGATTTACCACCACTAGGAGCGGCTACTCTACTGTTACCAATGGCCTGTGCGGCGGCACTGGTATTTTTCTTTCGCGTTTTGCGAATTCCTTTATCGGACTTGTAAAGGTCAATGGCCCTAGAAGCCGCCTTTGCATCCGTGTTGTTTTTGTACAGGGCATCCTGAACATACTTAGGTTGTTCAAGAACCCAATCATGAAACTCTTTTGATGCACGTATACTATCGAAATCTGGATGGGTCTTTTTAAGCTCCATCATAGCTTCTTTAGTTTTTATACTTGCTTCAAACTTTTTCAGTTTATCAAATTCTTTACTAGCGTCTGTAACAGCCTCCGATACCCGCTTTTGTGCGATAGTATCAATGATCTTTGCTACGTCTGGGTACTTCTCAGACCATGCTGTTACTTCTTCTTCACTTTTAGGAAATCTAATCTGTGCTTTGGTGGCATCATTTAACTGAGCCTTCATTGTTTCGATTTCACCATCACGCTCCAACATCTGTTGTTGCATGTGGCGTCTTAGATCTCCGTAGCGTTTCTTAAATGTTTCTTCTTCTGGCGTCATAGCTTGCTTACTGGGTTTAGTTTCGACAGGCGTAGGTTCTAATGCCTCTTCGGGTTCATCCCGATAGGCGTTTTGGTACTTGCTCATATTTTCTCCATTGGGGGCCGTTAAAGTAGACTAATCGGAATGACTAGTGGTTTTGCGGGTAGCCCGGTGCCGCGTTATTTCTTCATCATAGCTATTTTGACTTTAGGACGATAAGAGTTCTCAGAGGGGTAGTATCCATCCTCTTCGTCCATCTCTTCTTCTTTTTCTTCTTCGCATTCGTCACATCCTTCCCCATCGCAATCAGAGCATTCACCATACTCTTCTTCATACTCTTCGTGGGTAGCTCCGGGCATTTCAGTGCCGTCGGGCATAGTGTGAGTTTCTTCTTCAGAATCTTCATCAGACTCTTCTTCATCAATCATTTGAATTTGACCTTCCATCTGCATGGACATCAAACCCATTTTTGCTTCTTCTCTCATGAAGACAAATTCTTTTAAGCCGTGCCACCGAACAACGTCCGCAGGTACAACGTATTCACCATCGCTCAACGCGGCAGGGATATCATCTTTTACATTGTCGGCATTTGATCCCGGGGGTATTGGGTTGCCAGACATCTCGTCCATACCAACCATTAGATCGGGCATCATCATACCGCCGTGGTACATCTCTACAGGGCCTTGGTCTTCTAAGGCTCTCATAACCCCTTCTAATTCTGGGCCATCTTCAAGACCGGGCTTAGAGGACTCTGCCTCCGGCATACCACTTTCAAAAATCTGCTTTGCATAAGCGTTTGCAGATTCTTCTTCATCAAATACAGGAAGGTCTTCACCTGTAATCGGATCAACGGGGCCGTTGCTTGAAATCCATTGCTTGAGACTTTCCTCGTCATAAACCTCACCCATCTCATTTTCTAGAGGAAGGCTAACCCAACCAGATTCTGTTTCGACTAATACATAGCCTTTATCCATTTTGTTTTCTTGTTCCATTATTTTGCCCCCTCCAGAGCTTGTTCTCGCAATGTTTGGAAGCGACGTAACTCTGCAATAGCGCCTTGTACTTCCATAATTTTTTGATGGTCTTTAGTGTTTTCTAAAAAGGAACGCATCGTTTCAATGCGATTATCTATGTACGCCTGTAGTAATGGGTATTTTTCTACGTCATTGACTAAAAGTAAGATTGTTCTTGCTAATTCTTTTTCCATTATTGTGGGGGTGCCTCTGAGGGCTGTGCAGGAGGATTACCACCATTTGCACCACCACCGCCGCCACTAAAACCTTCTGCTTGTGGTTCTGGAGCCGCTCCGGGAGCTATAGTTCCGTTTCCATTGCCTGTAGGGTCTTGTGGGGCCGCTTGTTGGGCTTGTTCTGGGGGCTGAGGCATTAGGGCCGCAATAGATGCCATCATTTCCGCTTGGATAGCCGCTTCGCGTGGATCGTTTAAGACTTTTTCTTCATCCAGATCCATAGACGCGGCTAGTTCACGTAAAATGTAATCATATTTAACAAACGGAGCCATACTTGGGTTAGCTGTCATCTGCATAAACTGTAAAAGACGCTGAGAACGTACTTCGTTACGCATAAGGCTCTCTGTGCCCCGTGCAACGACGCCGATGTCGCCTTTAATCGACTTATCAAAGTTAAATTGCATGTTAAATGCAAATAAAGCTCTACCAAGAGGTGATAATAGATAATCATCTATGTTTCTTACGACAGCTTTAATATTTTGTGCCGCCGCACCCATCAACATAGACATACCAGAAGCAGTTCGACCTACTCCCATAACTCCTGTGCTACCATGAGCAAAAGAAGGCATACCTGTTGACTCATCAGCAAGCTGTCTAGCTTTATCAAATACCTGTAGACATTCTCCAGTTACATTTGGGAATTTTGTGCCAAAGATAGCTTGTCCGGGTGCCCCGGCTTGTCTTCTAAATATCTTACCGGGATAGACGCTAAGGTCTTGTCCGGGAACTAGGTTAGTTTCATCAATCTCAATGAGTAGATTAGACGATAGGGCCGCGTTATCTACTGCCAAACGCATAAACCCGTTCATAATCTCTTGAGTGTCTTCCATATTTTCTGCCGGGCCAATGCCGAAGAAACTGTATGGATTTAATTCGTAAGGAACTGCATGGAAGGGTATTCTGCTTGGTGTGAATGGGTTAAGAACTAGACGTAGTACTTGGCCGTTACAAACCCAAGCATTAACCTGCACATCACCACCCTCAAAGACATCTTCTGGGATATCTAGATCAGCTTCTTCAGCTATCTCTGCATCAACTGTTCCCCAGAACTCAAGAACCTCAAATCTGTCAACTGAAGATGAGTTATTATTGTCTTCTAGAGTTTCTTCCCAATACTCTCCAACGTAGTTAGAGCCAATTTCGATGGCTTCTTCAATTGCTTCCTCTCTAAAATAAGGGCGTTTCTTCAATGCTCTCATTTGAGATCTGCTTAGGCGGTGACGCTCAATAGCGTACTCTGCCTCTGCCATGTTTCTTGCATCTGGGTCAGGGTAGAAATTCCATATACTTACAGACTCTACCTTTGGAATGTTTCTAAACATAGGATCGTATTGACCCTCGTCATTCCACTGTGGATATTCTTTTTGTAGGGCAAATGGCCCTTTGATGATGCCTGTACCAAACAAGGACATCTCAAACGCAGTAGATCGGAGGTGCTTGTTAGCTTCACTCTCATCTAACTGCTCATGTATTGTCTTTTCCATCTTTCGAGCCGCTTCTTTAGCGGGCTCAAATGTCATTGCTGTTGGTGTTTTTCCCGCACCTACGCGCAATTTGTCTTCAACTCTTTCTAACTGATCAGCTAACGGCCCTGATTTACCTAGTAATTCTGGACGGGCTACAGTTGAAGATGCAGTACTTGGTGCTTGTCCACCAGATATCTCATCTATCTTTTCTTGAGTTACTTCTTTGGGATCAAAGTGGATAGATCCTTCCATATTGATAGGATTACGACTTGACTCAACCCCGATAGGGAATTTGCTACCTGCAAACAGTACATCTACAATCTGGGCATATGCGGCCAAGACTTTAGTCTTAGTAATCTTAACGAATACTTGGCTTTTCTCTGTCTCGGTGAACTGGACATCAGGGCCGTATAAACCTCTATAGTTCCTGTAGCTGTTAAGCCATCGACCTTCGTCACTTTGTCGTGCATCTTTGGATCGGTTATATCGGCCTTCAATCCAACCTACTAAACCACTATAGGAAGCTTCTACGCCGGGATCGGAAGAGTCCTGTAATCCAAAGGCTTTATCTTCCATGTTCATATCTTCAGGTCGGTCTACAATTGCCATTTATTTAATATCCAAATTTAATATTTGCGGGCCTGTAAGGCTGAGTGGGTGCCTGTCCCCAACCTTCAAACGGTGAAAGTGCTTTAGGACGTGACATAATTCCGTATCTAACTGAGTCATATGTGTGATCACTTCGGTAACGGGCATCAATATCATCGCCACCTTTAGGATCACTGGGTATTACGGGAAGATCAGCAATGATCTGTCTACAGGTGTTAAAAAACACAATTCCCGCAGTTTCAGTTTCTTCATCATACTTGAGGACTTCGTGAAAGCGGTTCTTGCCCGCAACCCGGGCTCCCGCACTTCTGTCTGATGGTCTCCACCGACAGCCCATTGAAATCATCTCTTCTGCTATCGAAGGGCCAATTTGCCCTCGGTTATGCCAACAAGAAGAGTCAAGCACACCATAACTTATTTGTTCGTTTTGCTCAAGTTCCATGACCGCTCTAGCTAGGTCTTTACCTGTGTGCTTACTAACGTATAACTCACGGTAAACAATCAGCGTTTCATAGGCCGGATCTATAGCAAACCAGTGTACTGCGGAGAAAGATGAGA
>Ga0209535_1001101_pt1 | contig 18563 bp, 21 predicted proteins | sample LinPmetageLP28_FD_184041 | JGI IMG/M metagenome (GOLD analysis project Ga0209535, IMG submission 184041) | Marine viral communities from the Pacific Ocean - LP-28 (SPAdes) (version 2) | ecosystem: Environmental > Aquatic > Marine > Oceanic | place: Pacific Ocean | collected 2009-08-22
TTAAGAGACGATAGAGAAACTGTAGTTGATACAGTCACGCCCAGTTCTACAGCCCTGTAAAATCTAGCGCGAAGTTTACTGTCTCCAATTAGTTTGTTGGCAATGTAGTTTCCGTAATCATTGCCTTTGCCCATGTTTCGGATAATCTTTGATCCGGGCCACATGTCCAAAGCGCCTGCAAAGAGACCTGCAGCGCCAGTCACCCAAGGGCTGCTTTCTCCTGTCTCCAGTAGCGCACTAGAGTAGATCTCTCCAGTGTTTAAAAGAGCGCTTCCTAAGACAACACCTGCTGTTGCTGATCCTCTTGCTGTGCTTCGTGCCACTTCTCCTGTTACTGGATCAGTGTACTTTGCTCCCGGCATCTTTTTAATAGCGTTATTAATCGCAAGCCTTGCGCCTGTTCTTGCTGAACCGAAAACAAAAGTGCCTGCGCCCATTGTGCCTATGGAGGTAAGAGCCATCGTTGCAAGATTGGGAACCTGCTTAAACAGTTCATTGAATCCCCAAAGAGCATAAGCACCGGGGCTGTTTTCCTCTCTCGCCTGTTTCCAAGAATGGACACCAGAATACATAGACTCAAGGCTTGCTATATCTTGGTACAAATCCCGAATTGACTGCATTGCGCCAACTCTGTGTTCTCTTGCAGCGTCCGTTAATCCAACTCTGTCAAGAAGAGAAGCGCCTGCGCCTTGAAGCCAAGGAGTTATAGTTCCTAACTGCTTTACTCCAATCTGAAATGAAGTTCCAAAGTCCTGAAGAAATGATTCATTTTTTTGGTCAGAGTCCTCTTGAGTCAGACCTATTCGCGCAAGAGGGGAATCGCTAGGATATGAAACTGTGCTAGTTTGCTCGTGCCAAGGAGTTTCAAACTTAGGAGGATTACTCGCCATTAAACCATTCCTGAAAGTCTAGCGTTAATTGCGTCTGGACTAAAATAATCTATGTCTCCTTGTGTCATGTCTGATTGCATTGCCATCATGGGTTGTTGTGACAGCAGACCACCGCCTTGCGGGTTTACCATTCCCGTTTCTTGCCCTGATTGATTAGTTTTAATTGCAAAAACTTTCAAAAGTTCATTCCATAGTGGTAAATCTTTTTCAGGAAGTTGCTGGGTTTTTATCAGTTCTTCAATAAATCCCTTAATTTCAGCATTTGTCTTACCTATTTTCTGCCAATCCATTACAATATTCATTGGCGTAGGAATTTGAGACGGGTCTAATCCAGACGTATCCGGGCCTCCAAATGTTTCCGGAAATAAACTTTGAGCAAGAGTTTTTACAAAATCCATAGGATCCGCTGATCGAGGGTCTACTCTTCCAGTTGATTTAGCATTTAAATCTGGAACTACTGTTGCGCTATCTGTCGGAGGGGCGACTGATTCAGCATCCTTGTAAAGCGCAAGCGTTCTTATGAACCGCTCAACATACTGATCTTGCGTTTCATCTTTGTAATCTATACCTTGGCCTTTAAGCCAATTATTAATTTCTTTTCTAATTTTTTCCCCTTCACCCGGAATTGCTCCCTTATCAACATAATCTTGAGCAAGCCCAGTAAGGTCTTCTTGGGAAATTGGAGAACTTTCAAAAAATTTATCAAAAGCATTTTTACCAATGTCTATGATCTCAAACTCAGTCTTTACAAATATCTCCATTTCTGCCAGTGAGTCTTCGATAGCAGACCTTTGTTTTGCTAGGTCTCTTAGTTCTGAATGATACAATCCTATAGTCTCATCGTTTGCGCCTTGCATATCTTTAAGCAATGTAGAGATTTGAGTTCTTACTTCAGTGAGATTGCTAACAAGAGTTTCAGCGCGTAACGTTGCTTTAGCGCCAGTAGACTCTCTTGCTATTTTCTCTTTTAATAATTTGTCTTCTCGTTCAATCGCATCATCTAGAATCCCTTCTTGATACAATCTTTCATCTTTCAAAAGGCTTTCTTGAAATTCCCTGTCTGCCGACCTTATGTCCATATCACGGGCTGCTTGCTCTTTGGCTTGTCCTGCCCTAAACGCCATATCTCTTTGGCTTTCAAGTTCTCTAAGTTCCCTGCTCTTTCGCGCTTCCTCAGCCTGAGCCGTAATATTTCTCGCCGCGATTCCTTCGTTAGACTGAAGACGTTCTGTTTGCATGCTTTTCTGAAGCCTTTCCCTTCTTGCCTCTAGCGCCAATTGGAAATTTCTAGATTCTCTCTGCTCCGCTAACCCTAAAGACTTTTCTCCTATAGCAATCTGCGTATCAAATCCTGATCTGAGAGCGTCCCTAATATTTCTTATTCTTTCTGACATTTCTATGAACCTTCTTGAAGAGAGATTGAGCCAATGTCTGCGGGAACGCCCATTCTTGGCATTTCAGTTTCTCCATCGTAAGTTCCACGAAGAGCGCTTGCAGCCATTTTCATGGGACCTGATGGATCTATTCCTTCTGGACTGTCATCAACGAACTGCTCAGTAGCAAAAATTAAAGCCTCTCCCTGCAACTGCTGCTCCTCTTTTTCGCTCATGTTTTTGATCAATCCTTCATTCTTAGCAACCTCTGCAATGTTGTTAACCAACTCAGAACCGATAGACAGCAAAACGTCTTGAGAAATATTTACGCCTCCAGACTTTGCGGAGTCAATCTCTCTAGCCAACATTCTTCCGGCAGTCTTTCCAATTGACTGAGAAAGTTCATCGGGGGGTGACTGGTTTAATTTTTCAACAATTGCTTCATAACCGTCATCCCAGATAAAATCCATCAAGTTTCCAAGAACCTGATCAATTTGAACCTCTTCATCTTTGGTTGGATCTACCATCTTGTCTTGAATTTCTGGCTGCATTGCAACAGAATCTTCAGAAGATCCTTCTGGCTGTACAGTCATTCCTGAAGGAATAGGCATTCCTCTTGCTTGTGGTTTATCTGCCATTAGACTATTTCCTTTCGTGCTGCCTGCGTTAGTAATCCGGGGGCTCTTGGAGATGCTGCGGAAGGAACAGAATTTTCAAAGTTTCTTGTTCTTGCTCTTCCTAGGGTGGGTTGCCCAATAGATTGGTATTGAGCATTTTGCTGAGGAGCGAACTGTGTTGCTAAATTAGCCAGTTGCATTTGTCCTGAGGGCATTCTCTGCATTTGCTGAGATCCTGCAGGCATAAGGGAGGGGTGGGTAAAGGTTCCAGAACCTCCACCAGATGGAGCGCCATAAGCGTATTTTTGATCTAATATAGATTGGTCATGGGCTTGTGCTGAAGCCTGCATTTGGCTCTCTATACCCGCTTGTTTATCTATAATTTCCAAATCATACTTGTGCTTCTGTTCTAGGAGATCTTGTTCCGAGGTGTTGAAAAAACCTAAAGCAACGTCAACGCCAGTCTTTACCATGTTTACTTTGGTCATGTAGGCCAAGGCTTGACCAGTAGTCATTTCGCCATTTGAGGCAAAGATAAAATCTTTAATATTTGAAAGAACGGATGAACCTGCGTTAGGTGCTGCTGAGCCAACTCCAGAAACTCCAGAAAGCGCATCAGAGGCGTTTGTTAGAGGGTTCATCACACCAGTTACAGCATTGCCAGACGTGAAGTCAGAAATAACATCAGCAAGAACAGGCGCCTCTACCGTTCCCCCGAGACCTGCGGCTTCTCCTATGGGCGTAACAGACGATACCCCGCTAGAAGTAGCGGCTCCTATTCCAAAAAACTCTCCAATCCTTGTCAACCCTGCAGCAAAATTACTAGGCGCAAGGCTTCCTATTCCTCCCGCCATTCCACCGGCTCCAAGCAACGCGACTCCTGTGTAGACAGCAGCAGCAACTAACAAAGCAGGGCCAATTTTCTTTACTATCTTTTTTATGCCCTTGCCTACTTTTTTAATTGCTTTGCCTATTGATTTAACAATGCTTCCCATAAATCACTCCTTCGGCAATACAAAACTGTCTCCAATTTTAATTGCTCCCATTCGTTCATAAAGTTTTCTAGTTCTTTCAGGATCGCCAATTCCTGAATTGATCCCTAACATAATTTCTTTTACACCAGTATCTTCAGATGCCCAAGTAATAAACCTTCGCATCATTTTTGCTCCCCAACCTTTTCCTTTTTCGGTAACATAAAAAAATAAATCAGCAGCCTGTTTTTTTCTTGAGTACCATATTTGGTGGGTAACGCCTATAAAAGCGCCTTCAATAGATCCGCCCAGATCAACCACTAGGACGTAATGTTCCCTTGAAAGAATGCAAACTTGCAAACTCTTTCTTAAGACTTTAGAATCTAGGGGAACACTTATAGATATAGATTTTCCATGAGCATCTTTTACCACCGAAATGATCCCTGAAATATCTTTAAATTCAGCCTCTCTAATCATTCTAATTTCTATACAGTTCCATCTCCAAATCCACCAATTTGAGGCCATCCTCCTGCTGCTTTTATTGCGTCCAACATTCTTTTCCAAGCATCCTGATCAGCGCCTTGAGTTGTTATAATCTTAGTAATCCAATCACCATATTTGCCCCAAGCAGCATATGATTGAGTCATTTCCTGAAGTTGAAAATTTATTTTTCCCTGAAGGCGTGTAAGAATTTTATTTTGATAAAATTCGTTTGCTTGTTGTTTATCTTTATTTGCCCAATCTGTATTATAGTATAGGTTTTGTTGAAGACTTTGCACTTCCTGTTGCGCTATAGGCAAAGCAACATTAAGAATAGACTGCATAACCGCCTCTTGAGCCAAAGAACTGTTTACTAATCCTCTTGACTGCATTGCCTGCAAAGCCTTGGTTTGCGCAGCCTTAAACAATGGGCTGTTGGTATCAATAATTTCTTTTAATTTGTTTGAAAGATCCATCTCATCTGTAAGAGTCGCCACCTGCATTGGCTTCACTGGAGATTTAACAACAGACGTCTCTCTTTGAGCGCCGCTACTAGAAGCGCCGCCTGTAGTGTAACCCGATCCTCCGTGTGCCGGATCAGCATCGCTTCCCGTAGTAAAGCCGGGGCGTCTTTGTGGCCCAATCTTTGTCTCTATCCCTTTTTCCTTAATAAGTTTAGACTTTTTTGGCTTTGCTGCAGATCTTATAGGGGCTCCCCATTTTTCAGCAGGAGCACCAAGTGGTCGACTAACAGGTTTTGCAGTGGAGGCACTAGCCGCTCCAACTACTCCCGCGCCTAATTTCTTTCCAGTGTGAAACCATCCCTCTTCTCCACCTCCGGCTTCGCCTCCACCCAGGGTGATTTTTTTGGTAAAACCCGCAGACTTTAAATCATCTTCTCTTTTCTTTAATTCTGCCGCTCTGCGAAGTTCAACCTGATAATCACTCGCCATAACTATCTCCTAACCCCTCTGGGTGTAAATTCAACCACTGCTCCCTGCAGGGTTATAGGTTTGTCATAAATGGAATCATTAGCAATGATTAAACCCATGTTTTCACCAATTCCATTTATTCTTACTCTTTCGGACGCTACAACCGTAACTCCGGTATTTTTGTTGCTTATGTCTTCTTCATTCCACTGATCTGCAGTTACAACCACTTCGTAAGAGTTAGATACTGGTGATGTTTTTGGAGAATAAGTTCCTCCGTAGTCGTATGACGGAGTAACTGTTAATGTTGTTGCTGTATCAGCATTAATCTCTAGATCAATTTGCCTAAATCTTTTTCTTGAATTTGGAGTATTGTAATGATAGTATGCTGTCCTTACGAACGAAGAAACTGACTGACCATCAAAACTTGTTCCAGAATCTAACTTTCTAACGTATCCGTCATCAAATCCCCCGTACAATACTTCAAACCCTTCAGAATCTTCAGCGGATACGCAGCAAAAAATTTGATCTCTCATCGTAAAAGGCATTACGCCCATGTTCTTCTTATTGATAAAAGTCATTTCAATTCCAGTCTTATCATCAAAATAAAGCCTGTATTGATTTTTCCCTCTTACTCTTAAGGATGCTATAGCGTTGTCCTTTTTCTTTTGCATGTAAGGATCAATCTTGTCAGACGCGACAGAGGATTGAAAGTCACCAAAATACTGAACTGTATATACTGATGTTATTCCCCTGTCATCTAAGAAAAATGTTTGATCCATCTTCTGCAAAGTGTACGCTACCGCTCCAGACCCTTGGTGAAACCTTCTAAGGCTCCAGTCAGCAGCAGAGGATCCGTATAACATAAATGTCTCATTTTTAGTAAAAATAGACATTACATCATTTATCTCTGTAGAGAATCCGCTAACAGTATCGCCAACAGAAAGTTCAGCAGCGCCAGTTATGGTACTCCATTGATTTGGCGCACCTATACTTGAGTGCTGAATTGATCCGTTTGGAAACGAGTAGAAAAGATGTTTTGTATGGGCTATTACATGCTCTGGAGTATCGGATTCATTACCTGTTTCTATTTTTATAAAAGTTGTTCCGTCCCAAGAAAACCCCTTCTCAACTGTGTTAACCCCATACATGGTAATTCCTGACGCTTCTCCTCTAAAATTGTAGGTTATAAACTCGTATTTTCCTCCGGGAGAAATAGTCTGGTCATAGGTTGACCCATTGGCTTTTGCAACCGTAACTGAAGTTGGTTCTGCTGAACCATTTACAAGCGCGTGTTGCACTCCTTTGATATTAATAGCCTCATTGTTTGTCCAAGTTCCGCTATTATTTTTGATTGATATGTATCCTGCTGCATCCGATCCCGCGTAACTTCCTGAAGATACAGTTACACTGGTTACTGTTGCGGTCCTTCCAGAAGAGTTTCCAGTGATAGTGTCCCCAGAAGAGATCTCCTTGCTTCCTGTATCAAAAGAAAGCAGAGGCATCTTAATATCTTCGTTATCCTGAAACACTCCGGAGATGTTGGTTAAAACCATAGATCCTGATGCGCCAATCTCCCATAACCCGCTGTATGAGATACCCATTAAATCTCCACTAGCGCCGCTAGTAGCACCGGTTAGAGTAGTAGGGGTTCCTGTATTTCCCGGAGACGGTTCTCCATTGGTGGTAGTTCCGTCAAAATTGAGCGCTGTTCCAAGATCAACTTCATTCCATCCAGTGGTAGATGACTTGTACATTCCTGCTGATGCTCCGCCAGACTTATTCCTAAAAGCGTAAATGTATCCGTTGTATACCCAGACTCCAAGAACGGACCCTTCTCCGGGAACAACTGTAATAAGGCTTCTCTGGTCTTCAATTCTTTCTCTAAGTTCAGTGACTAAACTTGCATCAGCATCGGCATCCCTAAGAGATGGAGGTCCAAAAGCAACTGAAGTTGCGTAAAGACCCATTAACCAATCCTAAGAACGGACAACTGCCCGTAATTTAAATATAAGTTTTGGCTACTACCGTTGTTGTGCTTGATTCTTGCGTAAACATCAGTATATGTAGTGTGCCCAGTGCAATCTATAATTCCGCTCATATTGAAATTAGCAACATCATTTGCGTTAGTGATGTACTCAATTCCTTTTAAGGCAGGGGTATCAGTCGCGCTTCCGCCAGTGTTGTCAGTAGAAACCATGGCAGTCCAAATAATATTGGCTGTTGCGGCTTGCTTTATACATATATTGCAGGAGACAAAATAAAAACCTTTGTCGTATATTCTTATCTGATCGTTTGCAAAATCAGCATCAGCGCCAACAGTTGTAGAAGAAACGGTTCCGGTATCTTGTGATACGTCTGACCCAGAAGAGCCTAATGAAAAATCAATAGTTACTGTAGTTCCGTTTGCAATTGCTTGAGTGGCGGTAGTACCATCGCCTGCGGCATTATTTATACAGGCATATCCCCCCATATCTGATTCTACATATTGGCGTAACATCTGCGCTGTAATTGCGCCAGTAGTATTGTCAGCAAAACTCGTGCCTGTTAAAACTGCTCTAGTTTTTCTTAAGGCTGTAGGTGTTCCCATTATTTATACTCCACATTAAATGCGCTTCCAAAAGCGCTTTCTTTATTTAAAAATAGCAAAGTTTCTCCGTCTTGAAGGGTCCCGCTTATAATTATAAAATAAACGTAACCTTCCGCATTTGATCCGGGGAAAGATCCCGATCCAGAGTCTCCATTAATATCTTCAACGCTAACTTGAAGTATTGACCCTAACGCTCCGCTTGTTTCTCCTTTTACTATGTCGCCATTAGATGGAATTTGCATATCAAAAGCGGTGCTGTATGCGCTGTTAAAAACAGAATCCCTAGATGTTCCGAGAGTAAAGGGTATTCTGTAATATGTAATTTCTGATGGAAGAGTTTGACCGTCAGCCCTTTCATATCCATCAACCCTTCTGTATCTTCCTCGAATGTCTATCTCAAAATTATCAGACGCTACAAGTTCTCCCGGACGCAAAGAAAGGGATGGGTCAACCATATTGACCCCGCCTTCAAAAGGAAAATAGTTGGACTGAAGCCTACTTGGGCGAACATCCCTTCTTTTGAGTTTGCTCATATCGGCCTTACTACAAAATTAAAAGCGTCTTGAGCAGAAGAAAATCGTCTGTTTTTCTGCCTTGGAAGTTGGTCTGACTCAAGTTTATCTAACTGATCTTCAAACTCAGACAATGAACTAACCATTATTTCTGGAGCATCTTCATTTTCGGCGTAATACATTTTTGCCCTAGCAATAATTATCCTGTGGAACCTAGCAGGAATTGCAGAAACTTGACTATCAGAGGAGAGGATAGTGGGTGTAGACCAGTATTCTGAAGAAATAACAACAGATGCGTTAGGCGTTGGATAAAGATCTATATTGTTGTTTGGCTTTACCGAAAAGACTTCTGGAGTATCTGAATCAATAGAGCCATATTTATACTCTTCTCTATATTCATTCCAAGGCATGTACTCTAAAATTTGATAATCATCAGATGATTTGTTCCAAACAAAAGAATCAAGTTTCCAATTTCCCGCACTAGAAGGATACCCTGAGTTTGAACTTGTTAATGTTGATGTTCCACTAATTGCGGTAATTGATGCCTCAGACCACAAAAAATCCCAATCAAACCATCTTGATTGAACGTCCTGATCAGCGGTTTTAATGTGCCTGACTATGGCATTCTCTTCTTCAGAAAGAGAGGAAGATGTAACGCTAGAAGGGCCTCCTCCGGGAATCCCAACATCTCTTGCCATATCTTGGCAAAGTTCTAAATATGTACTCATTTTGAATTATCCAATATGGCTGTTACTATTTTCTTGGCATTTATATTCACTGCGCACATTGCTCCTCCGGTGTACTCATCTCTTTTACATGTGTCAAAACCGTAGTGCATTTTGTGGCATGGAAAACAGAAATCTTCGTAATAGTCGGGCTCTAGAGCGGTAGTGTTCTTCCAGTGCTTTGAAAGATTTTCTTTTGAAGAATGAGATAGCATTACAATTTTATGAGCATCTAAAGTAGAAGCCGCATTAAGAACTCCAGTTTCTGGGCCCACTACAATTGCGCATTGATCTAAAAATGCAAGAGTCTCTCTTATAGACCATTCTCCAGATCTTGTTAATACCCTTGGCTCATCATCCCAGCCGCCCTCAAGTATCTGGCAAAGATCATCACCTATGGTTACAAAGGAGACATTCTTTGTTTTCTTTAATACTTCGGATATTACGGCGTCAGTCCAAGGGTAAACCTTGTGGCAAGAAGATCCAGACAAAGACCACAAAACAACTTTGTTACTTCCTATTTCTGTTTCTTTTGTTTTTCTTGCCCACTTTTTTTCTTTCTTTGTTGGGTAAAACTTTGGAAGAAACTCATGTGGAACTCCGGCTAGATCATGCGTTCTTTCCATGTAATTTACATTACACTGCTCATGAAGTTCTTCTTTGCTTAGATTGTATCTTGGGCTTCCCTTTATCAATACAGGTTTGCCGCGAATGATTTCAGTTCTGTCTGGAATAACTAATAATGAGCCTTCAATAGACTCAGACAACTGAATAAAATCATGAAAGCATTTAGTTAATCTGCTCCAGTACTCATTCAAACAAGTATTAGGAACTTGATCAGTTGCTTGTAATAGTATCTCATCTACGTTTGGATCCGATTTAATTACATCGTATCCTCTTTCCGTAACATTGACACAAACTCTGTACCCCATTTTTTTAAACTGAGGAAACAAAGAAGATGTTTGTATCATGTCTCCGAATCCTCCGTATCTAACAATACATACGGTTTTTTCAGATCGTCTACCCCCTACATCTTCAGGGGTCAACTCGTCCCATTCTTTGGGAGGCAGTTTTATTAGTTTCAAATTAAAACTCTAAGTTCCAAGATCCTATCATCTTTCCGTTAACATTAACCATGTTATTCGATGGCTTTTGAGCGCGAACATACTCTTTGCATCGCTCATCAGACATGTCATTCATGGACAAAAAACCACGCCCTCTTGCATCAGAATGCCCGTAGGATTCTTTTGGAGAGGATGGCTCATCATACATGTAAGCCGAAACTTCATTAATATACTTGCGGGCCATAAATCCTCCTATAAGAATATGGGGGAGGACAAACCTCCCCCTTATTCCCGCCACTAGGCTATTTTAACGCAATTCAAACTTCCCGTGAGAAGATGAAATGCTTTTTTTCACCACACCCATAGGCTTCTGATCTGGTCCTTTGCTATCTAAAGCAAGCGAAGAAGTTGAATCCCCCGCAAAAGAAGACTTCTCAGTAAGTCCATTGTCTGGCATTTTACCACTTGCGCTATCTTTCATAATTACCTCCTAAAACCACTCTACTTCTACATATGCATTACCCTTACCTGCGGCAGTGCCGGTATCAACACACTGAACATAAGTAACTTCAATCTGTGTATCAGCCGGAAGAGCCTCAATAAGAACCGCATTTGAGTCGTTCTGGTTGTTAAAGGTATCTGTCAGGGCAGTTTCATCAGTAACTTCTAACTGACCGTAATAGTTTGGATCAGCGCTAGTGCCAATCAAAACTTTACCAGTTACCTGATCTCCTGCGAATGTTTCTGTAACATGCAAACCAATGTTCTTTAACATTCCTTTCTTACCTGAAGGGCCTTTAAAACTCCAAGCCGTTCCAGTACCTGCACCAAAATCAGTCGTTACTTTATCTTGATAAAGATAAGCACGAGGATCACTATAACTCATAACATTATCTCCATTAACCTGCTGTATCCCACATCACAATACGCGCCTGCGCCTGTGCTGTGTGAACAATACCAAAGCCACCCAAATAATACCACGCAATCCCACGATCCCTTCCGTAGTCGCCCGGAATTTTTCCCCGAATTTCTTCAGGAACCGCAATTGCTTCAGCAACGGTGTCTTCACCAAAAAACAAGCACCAATCTGACTTGCCGTTAGACCAAGCGCCGCTATAGGTTCCAATGGAACCCTTTGCTTTGTGGGTCTGCTCAACAAATCGAACACCTTCATAGCGCCCAATTTCACCATTCATGATCATACGGAAACCCTGATCAACATACTGCTTGATCGCTTCCAGATCATCTTTCAGTGCACGAAAAGTCGTAGGCCAACCAAGGGCGTAATAATCATCGCCAGTATAAGCCGGAATATTTCGCTCCTTCATAATATCTACAATGGACTTAACGTGAAGATTACCAAGTTCAATGTTGTTGGTAATCGCACAAACACTGTTAGTTGTCAAAGTTACCGCCTGCGTAGCATTACCACCAGTAGGGGCAACACGCAAAGGAGTTTTGTTAAACTCAGTTGCAGCAAGATCATCAAAACCTTTCTTTGCATCAGTTTTGAGAACTTTACGAATAACTTCAGCAACGGGCTGCTCAGAAAGATCATCCAATTTACCAGTCCAAGGAACAGAGTTCCCTGCTTCGGTAACGGTCATCGTTCCCTGAGAAATCGTAAACGAGGTCTCTGGGATTGTGTTGGTTTCCGTTAGGGTGGTTCCCTGAGTTGCTACATCACTAAACACGTTCCAATGGAATGTATCTCCTCGATGAAGACCCTGATGGGCCGCATCTTTGACATCACAGAACTGCCGAAATTTGACAATAGGCTGTACTGCCATCCTCAGTTGACGACTGAGGTTAGAAGCATACATATAACCACCGGAGGTGTTAACTGACCATACTTGTCCGGCCATAATACTTCCTCCTAATAATTATAAAAATTGACCTCTTTGCCTTTTCATTTCTTCGATAATGTCCTGCGACGTTTGAGGCGCAGGTTCATCTTCTCCAATACGAGCAGACGCTGAGGCTTGCCTAGGCTGTTTCACAATCTTTTTCTTGCGAGTAGCCCTTTCATTTTTTTCTGGGGAAAGAGATTCTTTCGCCCATTGTCGTGTTGACTCAGCAGCCTCTTTTAAGATATCTTTTGGTGACCAATCCGGAAATTGTTGGGTAAGGCCAATAGTTTTATTATCCGCTATAGAACGCAATTCAGGGCTGTTAGCAATATCTGAATACTCACTATCAAACCATTTGACAGCATCGTCAAGTGATTTTTGGTAAGCGTACTGCTGCGCTTTCTGGTTTTGCGCTTGCTGCTGCATCATGAACCTTTGCATGGCTCTTTCGACGGCTTCATCTACATTTGGGGTAGCACCTGTAGTGCGCCCTGCGTTTGTCAAAGCCTTAAACAACTCTGCGGCTTTCTCCGCATCATCTTCGTAAAGAGCATCATGATACTGCTTTATTAAAGTAGGATCAGTCTGTTCATTTACTTTTTTTTCTACATCCGATTGGGTAGCAGATTGTTTTTGTTCGTTTTGCTGCAAATTCTGAATATATTGGTTCAATTGCGCTTCGCGTTCTTGAACTTGTTTTCCATAAGAAGCAGCCTCCTCAAATCTTTTTTGAGAAGCCCTGTCTTTTTGGTGAGAGGATCTTAGATCATCAAAAGGTACTGAAACCTCATCTCCATCTACTTTAACAGTAGTATACCATACCCCGTTATCTTCCCATACTGGTTGATTACGTTCATGCGATACTGTATCTGTAGTTTCTTCTTCTACTTCTATTTCTTGTTCTTTTCGATCTTCAGAAGATAACTCTACATTAGACTCTTCTTCAAATTGTTCATGTCGTTTAGCAACAAGCGCCTCTATTGCTTGTTCTCTAGGAGAAAGATTAATGTCTTCTTCTAAAGTCTCAACACTATTAGTTGAATCATTTTCTTCAATAGTTTCCACATATTCCTGAACAACAACTTCTTCTGCATCCGATTGGGTAGCATTTTCTGAACTCATCTAAATTTCCTTATATAATTCCCGATTCTTTATGTTTGGAAATTGCTTCCGCATTTTGTCCGTCATTTAGAATTCCATCTAGCCAAAGTAAGACTTTTAGCGGGGTAGCAATCCCATTCGATATTTCACGGTATCGTTTAAGTTCCTCTTCTGAAGAACCTACCCATTGCTGAACTGACATTTTTTCAAAAGACCTGATTCCAGTATGGTAATCTTTTATTGCTCTTTCAAAAATTGCCACTCCAGTAGGAGTTTTTAAAAATTCTTTTGTTTGATATGAAATGCGAACTCTTTTTATTAAAGTTTCCGCATTTATGTCGTTTGGATTGTAATAATCCATTAGTATCCTTTGTTATTATTTATTTTTACTTTATTATACTGCTTTTAGTTATCCTACCGCGTATGGAACCTTATTATAACGCCCTCTTTGTATTGTTCCCGCTTTGCCGGATGCTTGTAACTCTAATTCTCTTTCTACCTCTTTGTCGCTCATTTCGCTTAATAAAGCCTCTTTTTGAAGAAGAAGTTCCCCTCTCTTTGTAATAGAGTCTTGGTGTTTAATTTCCGCTTCTCTGATGTCTGTCTGTTGAGCGATAAGTTCTTTTTGAATGTCGGTTTGAGCCTTAATCTGAGCGACCTGTTTATCTCCTTCAGATTTAACTTGTTCAATCTGCATTCTGCCTTGAGTTTTCATTTGATCCGTTTCAACAAGTTGCTGCAGTTGCTGCAGTTGCTGTTGTAACTCTTGTATTTCCGGAGAAACCTGTTCCTCAAACGATATAAATCTAGATCCGTCTTTATATCCAAGTTGGCCAAAAACTTCTTTTACCACTTCTGAAATATTCAGCGCTTGTATTACTCCGGGCAACTCTGCCAAAGATCTAATTCCGTTAAGTAAATTTTGAACTTTTCTTAATGGATCTGTTGCGTTCATTCCAACATTGACTTTTAACAGAACATCTTGCCTAAGCAACTCATCCATAAGTTCGTCTATATTAAATCTTGCGAATTGCTGCTCTGCCGCTTGTCCGGCCACTGCCAATATTACTGAGTCGGTTTCATAATATTGCTCAAGCCTTAGGAGTTGTTTTAAAACTTTTTCTACCCAAGTTTCGGCAAATGTTCTTAATGTGTACTCGGCTATTGTGCTGCTATTTCCCGCAAGAAGATTCATTCCCCCTACAGTTTCATTTAGGTTTCTAGCACCCTGAACGGTGGATGTTGAAAAGTTTCCTTGTAACTCATCAAAATCCATATTAATTCTGTCTTGCTCTGCGTAAGCGGATCCGGTAACATCCCTAGTTTCGACCACTCTTACGTCAGTGTCTGGGTCATCCATCTCAACCGCACCGCCGGGTACAGACCTAAACAAAGCATCAAGATCAATATTTCTATCCCTTCTAATATGGTATCTTTTGTTCATTGCTAATTTGACATTATCAAACCGCTGATTCCATATATCATTTGCAGCAGACTGCAACTCTTGCGTTAGTTCTACAGTTCCTGCGGGATAAATTTTGTGGGACTCTAGGTTAACGCACCCCATAACATATGGCCTTTCACCGTCTCTAAGCCATGGATACATTTCTTTTAAAGGCTTTGGTTCTGTAAGTAAATTCTCAGTTCCCGCTGTAAAGTAACAAAAATCAACACCTTCAACTTTAACAATATTTTTATGAACCCAAACAATATAAAAATCTTGAAGTTCACTAGAACTTGTCTCATTTTCTTTTGGATCCATTCTTGGATCAAGCCTTGCAAGCCTAGTTGAATTATCGGTTTCATCATAATCTGATGATGCTATTAATTCTTCATCGGATAATTCTAGCCATTCTCCAGAATTAATCTTTGATCTTATATCCTGCAAGTACATAGGTATTAGATGAACTATATATGGGCTAGATTTAATTGGGTCATTCCACTCTGCTGCAGCATCAATTCTTATGTTTTCTGGAGATATTAATTCAATAACTGGTCTATCTTTAATAGCGGTTATTTGATCAGTTATCATTGGATTACCCATTTCATCCATAACTGGCTCGTTTTTTCCATCTACTTCTATGTATGATTCTTTGCTTTCCTCAAAATCCCAGTATTGATGAGATATGCAAACGCCTTGAACTGCTGCATCTTGAAGAGCCCCAGTCATGGTTTCAAACCAAGGAATAGTATTAGTCAGCCTGTACTGCATTACAGATTGCGAAACAATTGCAGCGGCAGCGTTTAAAGAATCATTTGGATTTACTGGTTCTACACTAACAACATCTTCGTTTGTAAAAAAAGCAACAGACATTGCAGCCTGAAGATTTCTTACTGCTGTTCTTGTTTTTGGTCTAAAAAAAGCGGATCGCTTTTCGTAAGCAGAAGTGTTATATTTAGATCCAGATGGATGTTGACTGTTAAATAAAGATATACTCCTTTCCCACTGATGCCTGATATTAGAATCTAAATATTCAGAAGAGTCTTCATAAATTTGTCTAGCAATTCTTACCCATTTATTTTCAATAGGGGTATCGTCTTCGTCTAAAGACATTTTTTGAGGATCTGAACCTTCTAACGATGGCTTAGGATTGTACAAAGACATTAAGTGTAATCCCCGTTAAGTTGCCCAAGGCTGTTAGTTTCAAGTTCAGAGTAAATATCTTCGCTACTCTTAAATGATTCAGTTTTTTGCCTAAATCTTTCCAAGATTTCTCCCCCCGCAATAGTCACCGCTTTGTAATCGTTATCAATTTTTTCTTCATGCAAAACAAAACCCCAGTTTCCTGACAATCTCATGGACTTTACAACTACAAGCCCATCCATTACATGGACGGCCCAAAGCCAGTTGGGATACTTCTTTTCAAGATGTTCTGCTACATTTTTAGCAAGAGTGTGATCGTGGGATGTAGACTTAAGATTTTTTTCTATTTCCATTTGATTTTTGCCTAAACTTATAAAAAACTTTATTTCCGTTATCAAAAACGTATGCTTTTTCTGGGGCTCTTAAGGTAGGGTCCATTTTGTAACACAAATCAGACCAACTAAATTTAGTTTCTTTTTTAATTTCGCTCATTATATCAAAGTTATAGTTGCTATAAATTTAGGGTCACGCTCAATTGGATATTCTGGATCATAAGGAGTCAGAACTAAATTATTAGATGAATCTATTGTAAACGTATATGTAACGCCAACCAATGGAGTTGATGTTGAACCCGCCCAAGTTCCAGAGTAAGCGGCCCAAGTTGAACTTGACGCAGACCAAAGAGTTCCCGAATCCAATCCAGTTAAAGACCCAACTGCAGGAATTATAATATGTCCTGTAGTTGATGTTAAACTTTTGCCGGTAAGAGTAAGACTTGCACTTGGAACATAAGTAAGTAAAAACTTAGTTATCTCTGGAGCAGTTGTTGTAAAAGTTAGCGTTCCATTATCTGGTGAAATCATTACTCCTGTAGTTGATACAGGAATTTTTCCAGATAGAGTTAATAACGCTACACTTGGATATACAAATTGATCATCCCATTTATAGGCAATAGTATTCCAATTGGCTGATTCGCTAGACCAAGCGATAGACATTACAAGTACCTAACGTGATACGGATCAACTCTTGCATCAGGAGCCGTAGGCCAGCCCCAATAGGTTTTGTCTACAGTGCGATCAATTGTCATAGTCTCGGGGCCAATTGTCTCTACGCCATCGGCGTCGTAAGTGGACAACTTTCTTTCCTCCTGTACCGCATGGTTCTGGAAGTTACGCACCGCCTCCACAGAAGCAAAGGCTTCCACACCTGACTCAAGGCTATTGCCATGAGCGCGTACCTCGTTACGGTAGGTCTTCCAGTTATCACTGATCGCTGTTCCACCATCAGCCTCTCGGATCACACGCCAGTCTGACGAGGATAGGAGAGAGCCAACGTGTGTGTTAATTCTGTCAATCACCTCAGACTTGAGAGATGCCACATCCTTCTCTGTACTGTCGTAGGAGATGACATACTCACCGTCGGTAAGAGTGTAGGACTCTGCTCCAGTGTTCCAGTAGCGGCTGTCAGGAGCGTCCACACGCGCAGGATAGATACCTATGTCGGCTAGTTCCTGTGATGACCATGCCCTGAAGATATTGGATGGATGCTGGATGCCGTTTACCGTCAAGGCGCGAGGCGTTTTAATTACTGAAGATTGTGTTTCGCTATACCACATGGGTTACCTCGCGTTAGATGTTTTGAATGGTGATTCGGCAATAGCCAAGTAGATGTAAGAGCCGCTTGAATTGTTACCAAAATTAACCGCGCCTCTCCACTTAAATCCATTTGAAAGAAAGTCTACGACAGCAGTAGAGTATGTTGCTTCCGCTTGGTCTGAATCCGCTAGTAAATATTTAGCCCTAACATTGTAAGTGTCTCTTGCGGAGTCGTACATTGCCCAGTTGTCAGCAGAGTCAGTTCGCTTTACCATAATGAAAGCGGGAGCCATCCCGGTATAAATAAAACTTCCGTCAGTCGAGCCATTTCCTGAGTACGAGCCTACCTTGCTGTAGCCTTCTACCGAATGGAAGGCATAAGAAATGTATGTTCTGCTAGAAACATTCTGATAAGAACTTAAATTTCCAAGAGTGATTACAGTAGAACTTGGCAATGTCCCATTCCAAACTCCAGTGTTAGATGCTTGAGCGGCGTCCAAAGAAAGATGTTGATAATAATTGCCTGCTGGGCTGGAATAATTAACATTACCTGTATACCAAAATCCAGCAGCACTTAGGCTTCTCGTTATCCACATTTCGGGTGCTTGGCTCAATCCATGTGCTATGGTTGCTCCAGCACTACCATTGCCGGTAAAAGACATGATGGAAAATCCAGACGTAGTGTTTGCCCTTCTTGTAGTGGCAATAGTTGGATTAGTTCCATCTATACTTCCTGCACTTACTACTGTATTAGAAGATGCTGCTTTCCATGACCAGCCGACAGAGGTTACACCAGTGGCGTTTGATGATGCAGAACTACCTAGAGTTACACCATCAGAATCAAAAGATTTCAGAGAATTTACATCTGTTGCCTCTGCATCTGTGTAATTTATAGAGGTTAAATATTTGGTGGCTCCTCTAACGGTGTCATACAGCATATGCTGGTACGTGGCTGTTCTGTTCTTATTCCAGAACAAGTCAGGAGCAAATCCCACTCCGGTTAACGCCTGTGTCCCACCGTTGCCGGTATATAGTATTGAATTGAAGTGCTTTGTAGGATCAGCAATAGCAGGGTCATCAAGGTTGTTATTGTTTAACGCTTTGTATCCTGTAGGTGGCGTGTAATAGAAGTCCTCACCATCACCGCCATTTCCTTGTGCTGTTTTTGCTCCGGCAAAACTGGAATCCTGACCGAAGTTAAAGGTTCCTCCACCAGTGCCATCAGTGCCAGTGCCAATCATCGGCATTAATCTGGCTCTTTGTGCGGCTGTTCCACCTATCG
>Ga0209535_1001103_pt1 | contig 18537 bp, 33 predicted proteins | sample LinPmetageLP28_FD_184041 | JGI IMG/M metagenome (GOLD analysis project Ga0209535, IMG submission 184041) | Marine viral communities from the Pacific Ocean - LP-28 (SPAdes) (version 2) | ecosystem: Environmental > Aquatic > Marine > Oceanic | place: Pacific Ocean | collected 2009-08-22
AAATCAACAGACTAATAGACTAACAAAGGAGAATCTATGGAAAGTCAAGTAGCAAAGAAAGCTGATGCAGGTGCATTAGCAACAATAAATCTCAGAGCAGACTCTGGTAAAGGAGCTGAAGAGATTAGATCAGATGACGTATCAACACCAATTCTGAAAATCTTACATCAGCTATCACCTGAATGTAATGAGAGAGACGCCAAGCATGTAGAAGGAGCTAAACCTGGTATGATTTATGCATCAGGGTTTGGTAAACTTATAAGTGGGGAAGAGGGATTAGATGTAATAATTGCTCACTCACAAACTAGGTATCCTGAATGGCAGGAGAGAGGCGATAGTGCTTCTGCTCCAGTAGGAACTCACTTAGAGATTCCAGCCGATGCTGTGGAAGAAAAAAATGGAAGATATAGATTACCAAATGGTAACTATGTTGAGAAGACTGCATACTTCTATGCACTAGCAATAGTGGATGGTGAGTTAAAACCTGCAGTGATCCCAATGAGATCTTCTAATTTATCTCCGGCGAGGGAGTTAAATAACCTTATCAAGAATCTTAGATTCACAGATGATGTAGGTTCATTTAATCCTGCAAGTTACTCAGCTATTTATAAATTAAATACTGTGGGTAAGACTGCAGGTAGTAAAAGCTGGCATGTCTACAAACCATCAAGACAAAAAAATCTTGATGTAAGTAACAAAGATGATGCATCTATGTATGAGATAGCAGCACAACTTCAGAAACAAGTTTCTAAAGGTAGTGCTAAACCTAAATATGATGCTAGTCAAAAAAAACAAGACATAGTATAGTAAAGTGTTATAACAGAGGCGCCGAAGGGAGACTGGAGGCGCCTTAAATTTATGAAAGAATTTAGAAAATATTTTGGTGGACTAGAAAGAGACTTTGGTTTCTGTAATGTTAACAATGGTTATCATGATCCACAAACAAACAAATTAAAATTTGATCCAGGCGATTATGGCTGGTCTAAAAGAAATATATCTGACCAAGATTATCAAGATCATTTAGATGGTAAACGTGCAATAGGTATACAAGCATGTGATGATACCGGTATGGCTAGCTTTGGTGCAATCGATATTGATCCTTCAGATTATTCTAGTTTTGATATTGGACATTACTTAAAAGTAATTCAAGAAAAACAACTACCTGTCATTCCTATCAAATCAAAAAGTAATGGTCTTCACATTTATGTATTTACAGCAGAGAAAGTACCTTCAACTTTAATTAGAGAATTTTTACAGAACTTACTATTTTTATTTGGACTACCATCAAAGACAGAAATTTTTCCAAAACAAACACAGCTAGGTATGAACCAAGATAACGTAAGAACTTCTGGATCATTTATTAACTTACCTTATTTTAAAAAGACAGAACGTAAAGCATTGTTACCTGATGGAAGAGAATTAGAGTTTGAAGATTTTTTAAATGTAGCTAAAGATAATCTTCAAACAAAAGAATCATTAAGAGAAGTTTCTAATAAAAAAGTAAAAGAAATATTAACAGGTGGTCCTAATGATTTACAAGATGGCCCACCATGTTTACAGATGATATGCAAACAGATTCAGGAATCAGGGAAAAAATTAGAAGATGAAAGAGATAGATTTTTGTTTAACTTTATGGTGTTTACTAAAAAGAAACACAAAGATAATTGGAAAGAAAAATTATTAGATGCTGCCAGAGATTTTATTAAATACGATCAAATATGGGGCGATGAAAAAGTAAAAGAAAAAATAAAAAGTTGGGACAAAGATACTGCTGGTCACACTTGTCATGACTTACCTATCTCTTCTTATTGTGCAAAGGGAACTTGTTTGCGTAGAAAGTTTGGTATTGGTAGTCACCAAGAAAGCAGTTGGCCTCAGATATCAGGTTTAATTAGAATAGTTTACAAACCTGATCCAGAATATTTTTTCAATGTAGATTTATCTGACAGTAAAGTGGTGCAGATTCATGCTAAACATATAAAAAAGATAATAGAAATGAAAGAAATGAGAGCGCTTGTAGCAGACCAAACTTCAATAGTGCCTCCAATCATAAAGAATAATGAGTATCAAGTAATCCTGGACGCTCTATGGGCCACTAAACAGGATATTAAACCACCTGCAGGGACTAATCCTATTGAAATGTTGAAGAAATACTTAGAAGATTATGTCAATGGACCAGAGGCTAAGACCTATGCTTCATTTAAAAGCGGAGCTGTACTTAAAGATGAAGAGTTTTATTTCTTTGATTATGATAAATTTTATGAAGAGATAAGAAGAAATGAATGGACTAAAGATAGACCTAGAACAGCAACTTTAATTAAAACTTACTTCAAAGGGGAGTTTGGTTTTCAAAAAAGATTTCCAAAGGGGGAAAATGAAAAATCATTTCCGGCAGTTAGGTGTTTAAAAATGCCAGCAGTTGATTTAACAAAAGAAGAAATACCAGATGAAAAAATAAAAATAGAAGATAAGGAGAATATAGTATGACGAAGAAAGTACCTAGTGTATTTATATGTATGCCTACCTATGACACCATGCACGTAGCAACATGTTTATCATTAATAAAATTAATGGATACGTTTACAAAAGCAAATATTAAATCAACAATAAGCACTTTTAAATGTCCTTATGTTGGTTATGGAAGAAATGTTTTAACAGCAATGTTTTTAGAATCAGGTTATGACTATCAATTGTTTATAGATTCTGATGTAGAATTTGATCCTAAAGTTGTAGGCAGGATGATTGTAGCTAACAAAGATATGATCTGCACACCTTACAGAAAGAAGACACTTGATAATTCAGTAAAATATTCTGTAGCGTTTCCTGATTCAACAGATATTCAAATAGATAAAAAAGGATTAACTGAACTTAGAGCAGGACCAGCAGGTTTGACTTTGATAAGTAAAAAAGTTTATGGAAAACTGATGAAAGATCACCCTGAATTAAAAATAAAACAAAAAGAAATTATATCTGAAGAAGCCAATAAATATTTTTATAATTTTTGGGATACTGTTTTTGATAAAAAATCTGGTTATTGGTGGGGAGAAGATATACATTTTTCTAATTTAGCAAGGAATGCAGGTTTTGCATTTTATGCTGTGGTAGATGGTGAAACAACACATCATGGTAATTTTGGATTTACAGGTAGACTAACAGATATATTTAAAACACCTGATGAAAAAGCCAATTAAAATATATGGACCACCAGGTACAGGTAAAACCTTTAGATTAATACGTAGAGTCAAAGCGTATGTAAGAACAGGTACACCTTATCACAAGATAGGTTACTTTGCTTTTACAAAGAAAGCTGCGAGCGAAGCTAGGAAAAGAATCGATGTAAACGAAAAACAAGTTCCTTACTTTCAAACTCTTCATGCATTTTGTTTTCATTTATTAAATCTAAATGAAAGTAATATTATTCAACCACATCACTACGAAGCATTAGGAAAGTTATTAAACGTTCGTGTAAGTTTTAATGATAAGTATAATGAAGAACAAACACATTTCTTAACTTGCAACAATCCATATTTTCAAATGATTGGTAAAGCCATTAACAAAGACATTGGTATTAAAGAAGAGTATGATCTTAATGAACATGATAGAAAAGATATAGATTGGCATACTTTAAATCACATCTATATAAATCTGCAAGAGTATAAAAAGAAAATGCACCTGTTAGATTTTAATGATCTAATTAAAAAAGTTATTAATTCAACAAATATTCCTAAGTTCAAAGCTATTTTTATTGATGAAGCTCAAGATTTATCTCCATTACAATGGCAACTATATGATAAACTAAAAGAAAATTGTGAGGACATGTATCTTGCTGGCGATGATGATCAAGCTATCTTTGCTTGGGCTGGTGCTGATGTAAATAGATTTATTAAAGAACCTGCCAATGAAAAAGTTTTAAGATATTCTAGAAGAGTATCTAAAGCTGTACAGGAACAGTCTGAAATAGCAGTGAGTCGTATAGCAGGCATCAGGAAACACAAAGAATACTTGCCGCGAGCGCAAGAAGGTCTTGCGTCTCACATCAATAATTTAGGACAAGTTGATCTGTCCAAAGGCAAATGGTTAATCCTTACCAGGACTAAAAGTAATTTGTTAGACATCATGAAAGAACTTAAAAGTAAAAATATTTATTATCAAAGTAACAAAGGTAAAAGTTTCAACGTAGGTATTTACAATGGCGCCATGGCTTATACTAAATGGGTAAGAGAAGGTAAGCTAGAAGAGAAAGAAATAAATGACGTGGTAGAATATATTCCCAATGGCAATTGGGATCCTGAAAAAAAATGGCACGAAATCTTCGTAGCTGATCAGAAAGAAATACTTTATATCCGGAATATAATTTCTGGGGGTGAAAAACTTTATGAAAATGCAAGGGTATGGGTATCAACAATACATGCAGCAAAAGGTGGTGAAGAGGATAATGTAATACTATCTTTACACCAGGGTAGTAAAGTTCAAAAAAGTATTCGTCTAAGTATTGACAAACAAGATGAAGAGAATAGAGTGTGGTATGTCGGCATTACGAGGGCAAGAAATAATCTATATAAACTGAAAGCTAAAAAGAAAATAAAGGAGTATCAACTATGACAAACAAAGATATATTTGAAGAAGCATTTCCACAATATACTCAGGTAGGTGGAAATCACTATACAAAGTTTCCCATTCAACCTTATGAGTTCATTTCTAAAAATGATTTATCATTTTTCCAAGGCAACGTTGTGAAGTACGTTTGTCGTTACCAGAGAAAAGGTGGAGTAGAGGATCTTAAAAAGATTGTACACTACTGTCAATTAGAAATGTTGAAAATGAGTGACATAAAAAAGAAAAAATAATGGCTAACAAAAATTTTTTTAAAAAAAATATTACTGTAAACAAACATGAATTTCGTTTAGAAGTTTACCCTGCTTTAGTTGATTGGGAAATATTTCCACATAGTTATGAAGCTTCTTTATATGCATTTAGTAACAAAGAAAAATTAAATAAAATAGTAGCAAAAAAATACGTATTAGAAAAATGAAGGTACCTAAATACTTAACACAAACTGAATGGGTTCAGCCTACAGAGTATCCTGATCTAAGAGATTATGATGAGATTGCAATTGACTTAGAGACAAGAGATCCAGATTTAAAATCAAGAGGATCCGGTGCAGTGATTGGTAATGGTGAAGTGGTAGGTATTGCAGTCGCTACGTTTAATGAAAAATGGTATTTTCCTATTGCACATGGTGAAGGACCAAACATGGATCGCACAAAAACTTTAGAATGGTTTAAAGATATTTGTGAATGCCCAGCTACAAAAATATTTCATAACGCAATGTACGACGTATGTTGGATACGTAATTTAGGTATAAAAATCAATGGTTTAATCGTAGATACTATGATTGCATGTTCTGTTTTAGATGAAAATAGATTTGCATACACATTAAATGCATTGTCTTGGTTTTATTTAAGAGAAGGCAAAAATGAAAAAGCTTTGAATGAAGCAGCCAAGTCTAGAGGACTTGATCCTAAAGCAGAAATGTGGAAGCTGCCCGCAAGTGAAGTAGGAGCTTATGCTGAAAAAGATGCTGAGTTAACTTTTAAACTTTGGCAGCATGTAAAAAAATTTTTAGTAGAAGAAGATTGCCAAGATGTATTTAATTTGGAAACTGATCTCTTTCCTTGTCTGGTTGATATGCGATTTCTTGGGGTGAGAGTCGACGCTCAAAGAGCTCATACACTGAAGCGCGAACTAACAACAAAAGAAGAAAGATTAATCCACCAAATAAAAATAGAAACAGGAGTAGAAACTCAAATATGGGCTGCACGTAGCATACAAAAAGTTTTTGAACATTTAAAATTACCTTTCGATAAAACTGAAAAAACTGGTGCACCTTCATTTACAAAAAATTTCCTTTCTAATCATGAACATCCTGTAATTAAAATGATAGCAGAAGCTAGAAAAATAAACAAGGTTAATACAACTTTTATTGACACAATTTTAAGACACGAACACAAAGGTAGAATTCATGCGGAGATAAATCAAATTAGATCTGACGATGGTGGAACGGTAACTGGAAGATTTTCATATTCTAATCCAAACCTACAACAAATACCATCTAAAGATCCTGAAACTGGCCCACTAATAAGAAGTTTATTCTTACCTGAAGAGGGTTGCAAGTGGGGTACATTTGACTACTCGCAACAGGAACCAAGATTAGTTACAGAGTATGCATTAAGATTTGGTTTAGCTTCTGTAAATAAAATTGCAGATGCTTATGACACTGACCCGAAGGCAGACTTTCACCAGGTTGTAGCAGACATGGCAAAGATTCCAAGATCGCAGGCTAAAGTAATTAACTTAGGATTATTTTATGGCATGGGTAAAGCTAAACTTGAAGCAGAGTTAGGTGTAAGTAAAGACAAAGCTAAACAGTTGTTTGATACTTACCATGCAAAGGTACCTTTCGTAAAACAATTGACAAATGAATTAATGAGAGCTGCACAAGAGCAAGGTAAAATAAAAACTATTTTAAATAGAAAATGTAGATTTCCAAAATACGAACCTATTTTGAAAGGAAGTGACTGGGGTAGATTTGTGCCAGCACAAGATCATGAAAGAATGTTGGAACTTCAAAAGATGGGACCACATTTAAAAGATGAAGAGGACGAATTTATTATAGACAAAGATGGTAACAAACAAAAAAATTACTGGCATGAGAATGGTCATCGTAGAGCTTTTACTTACAAAGCATTAAATAAATTAATACAAGGTTCTGCTGCAGACATGACAAAGAAAGCTATGTTAAATCTATATAAAGAAGGTATTATACCACATATACAGATACATGATGAACTTGATATATCTATTAATTCAAAAGAACAGTCTGATAAAATTATTGAAATTATGGAAACATCAATTGACATGCAAATTAATAATAAAGTAGACTATGAATCAGGCCCTAATTGGGGTGAAATAAAATGATAAATTATGGCTTACTTAAATGCTAATATTCCTGTACAATACGCACAAATAAAAAAGGAGTATTTATATGACCTTAAAAAACATCATGGAGAAGTTGAAGACTGCATTATCTTTGGTCTTAGCTCTTTGGGGGGTCGTGCTATCTTATGGCACGCACTTATGGAAAATGGCGCAATCTTTTATCGCCTCCCTCTTAGTGCTTTTATTCAACGCGGTTTCAAAATCGAAGACGTACCAAAAAGAAGACTTGACGAATTGGAGCTTTGGAATTCTTTCAGTTATTATCCTGCTGTTACTAGTTGGAATATTTTAACAGCCTCATCTGGAAAATACATAGGTAAAGACAAGAAATGGCATCAGGGTAAATATTTATTTACTGTTGACTGGGCTCATCCAGAGGGTAATATAATAGATTCTGATCATTCAGAAATACCACACGAACACAAGTGTGCACACATAATAGCCTTGAATGATGGCAATTATGCAGCCCAACCCAATAACAGATGCGTTTGGGATCTGCCTTCTTTCACAGTAAAGGACAACATTCCTGACTGGAAAGTACAGACCAGTGAGTGGAATGTAGAAGACACTGGGGCATGGAAGACTGAAGATACTGATAATTTTTTTTACGAGATTGAGGAGAAGAAACATGATTAAACAACCGCAAGCAAAAATGTGTGAGCTTTGTAACCACAAAATTAGCCATCATATACATGAAGGTATTAACAAATGTGCTCACTGTGATTGCAGTTTGAGTCCGGCACCAAGAAACAATTGGTGGAATAGAGTTATTAACTGGTTAACGTAGTGAATGTCTTTGATATACTTAAAAAAAACGTTGTTATCGTACCTGTAGTAGCATCAGTTTTAGTGGGTACTTTTACAGGAGTTAAGTATATTGTAGATTTAACAGAAACTATTAATAAAAATCAAACGGACATAACAGAAATAAATGATACTCATCTACTTAATTTTAAAACCTATATTGGACAGTTGAATACTAATCAAAACGAACTATTATTGATGATTGAAAAAGACAAAGGTAATAGAATTGTAGCAGATGAAAAAATGGATAGAATGGAAGAAAAAATTAAACAATTGGAAATAGATTTTAAAAATTTTTTAATAGAGAGAAGTAACTAATGGAGTGTAATAGGATGAATTATTATTTTACAGGTAGTTTAGTTATTGCATTTATTTTATTAACAATGTTAGTAGCGCCATTATGAAGATATCTGAAAACACATCTGTAAGCATGCCAGTCAAGAATATGCTTATGATAATCGCCGGTGTCGTAGCTGGTGTGTTTGCATACACAGAGATTATGGAAAGACTGACATCTCTTGAAACATCAAGAGAACTATTCCAGGCAGACTTACTTAAAAAGTCAGAGCAGTTACCAACAGACCAGGAACAATACATGTTGATAGAAGATTTATACAAGACAACAGAGAAGTTAGAGATAACTCAGGAACAAAATATGACTAACAAAGTTAATATAGAATTTTTAAAAGCACAACTAGAAAAAACATTAAAAGATGTTGAAAATTTAAAAGATAAAGTGAGAGCAAATGGAAACGGTCATCAGTAGTGTTGTTGCATTATGTATGTTTATAGCAGGGGAACTTACAGAACATAGAATTCAACCTGCAATGAGTGACTGCCTAAAAGGAAAGAGGGTTGCGGAACGTACAGCAAATGATAATATTGAATACAAATGCGGGAAAGTAAAAGTTGAATTAGAAGAAAACATAGACGGATCTAAAGCAATCAAAAAAATTATAGAATGAATTTAAGCAGAAATTTTTCTCTTCAAGAATTAACCAAGTCAGACACAGCTATACGTAAGGGTATTGACAACGAACCTAACGCTGATCAAATAGATAAATTAAAAATGCTTTGTGAAAATATTTTACAGCCGGTACGTGATCAATTTGGTAGAGTTAAAGTTACCAGCGGCTATCGTTCACCAGAACTTTGCGCTGCTATCGGCAGCTCAGTAAATTCACAGCATGCAAAAGCTGAGGCCGTTGATTTCGAATGTCTTGGAGTTGACAACGCTGAAGTAGCTGATTGGATAAAACAAAATTTAGAGACAGATCAATTGATCCTCGAGTACTACACGCCCGGCGAACCTAACTCAGGATGGATCCACGCAAGTTACATACCTTTTAATCCTAGACATCAATACATGCGAGCTTATAGAGAAGAAAAGAAAACTAAATACAAACCAATTATTGGAAAGGCGGTCGATCTTGTCTAACAAATTTAAAACATTTAATAATATAGACACTGTTCATGGTATTTGTGAAGAGTGTGAAGAAGATACTATTCTAGTAGCAATAGTGTCAGAATATTATAGATGCACTAATTGTGGCAGCGATACTAGACAACACATTAATGGTAGTATAAGATATTTAAAGTTAAGTGAAAGAGATAAAGAATTTATAAAACAAAAAAATGGCTAAACAAAGTTTTAAATATTATACCCCACGTGACAAACCTAAAAAGAGGGGACCTCGCCAACATAAAAAAAATAAAAATAAAAACGAAAAACGTCAACAAAAACAATTAAGATACAAAGGCCAAGGTTAAACCGGTTCGCTTTCTGTATTATCTGTTTTCTCACAAATAAACTTAGGATATAATTCAGCGACGTTTACTATATCTGGAGGGAAATGTTCCCCATCAAATAATATAGAATAAGATTCTCCTAAACCTTTTTGTACACATTCATAATGTGTTTTGTAGAATCTATCATAATCATGATCTTGAACTGGCACCTCCGCACAGTTATTATTGACCACAGAACATATGTAAATAGTTAAAAAAAATTTCATTGACAACCTTGTAAATAAATATAATAATCCTATATGATTATATATAACTATGAAAGGATATACTAATGACGGATATAAGTAAATATAAAAGTCTCGCAGTTTCACATGATTGCTACGAGAAAATAGGACAAATAGCTGAGAATCTGGCACCAGGGGTCACTCTAAGTAGAGCGCAAACTGTAAAAATACTAGTTGACGAGAAAGCAAAAAAATTAAATGGAAGACTAGCACAGCCTAAGAAAACAAGAAAAAAAAGAAACAGATCAAGTAGATCAAAAAGAAAATAAATGGAGAACTTAAGTATAAAAGCTCTTAATGTCTCAGGTGAAACAAATGATCCTGTTAAGTCTTTATGGAGAAACGTATTGATCGTTGCTCTTGAAGATGCAATCGGTAAAGGTTTTAAATCTTACGGAATGTCTGATAGAAATTATTCTGATTCATCTCGTAGATGGTTTACTGATCCTAACGCAGATTTTAAGGCGGTGTGTACGTTTGCCGGCTTTGATCATGAATACATAAGAATGAAAGCAAAACAATACTTTAGAAAGGAACACAATGGCAGAAATGAGAGATGAACACTTTGAAGTAATAAGTGAAAACAAAGCACGGGCTTATGAAGAACAAAAATCTATGCGTAAAGAATTAATTGATTTTATCATGGATTGTAATGCATTTAACATGCAAGAGCTTCACTCAGAAATGAAAAGAATGAAGAGGATGAAAAAATGAAAAAAGTAATTATTGAAGCTTTGGAAGCTCGCTACAATGCACAAACTGCAGAAGCTGAGGCAACAATAAAAATATACCTAGAGAATTCTGTAGGTATTGGTGAGCACCCGCAACATCTTGACGAGGTTGATAAACAAGTACAAAAGATAGCCGACGCTCAAGAAAAGTTACAAGTGTTACAGGGTTATAAATTATGATTAGAGGAGATAGCTCAGACTATGAATTACTTGAAAAATGGACTAAAGACTTTGATTGCCAAGGTTATAAATCATGTGAGATCGGAGTTCGTGAGGGACTTGGGTCTAAGATTATTATGGACAACGTCATTAATAATTATATCCATGTGGGTGTTGATCCTTACGGTAATTTAAAATACCAACACTATGATAAGGGCCCTGCATACACTGCAGATTATACAGATCAAATGCGAGATACGATGCTAAAAGATTTTTATTCTTATAGAAATGAAGGCAGGTTTACTTTGTGTAACATGACTGACACCGAATTTATGAATGAGTCTAAACATAGTGAGTCTAAGTTTTCATTTGTACATTTTGATGGTCCTCATATGTCTAAAGACGTGATGACAGAGGCTATCTGGTTTGCAAATAGATCCGCCTCGCACACTAGATTTGTGTTTGATGATCATAAAAAATATGAAATGAGTATTATTGCTCATGCTTTAACACTATATGATTTTAAAACAGTGGGGATGGGAGATAATAAATGTTTGTTGGAGAAAAAACAGTAGTGGTGTTGATGTTATTAACTTTAATGGTGGTGGTGACTATATGATACCTGATACGGACAAAGCATATATCGCCGGCCTTTTTGATGGTGAGGGTTCAGTTACTTTTACACGCAGGTTAGAAAAAAGAAAAAAACATAATAATAAACCTGGGTACAGAACTACAAATACTATGCGTATTAGAATGGAAATATCTATGACAGATCAAAGCGTTTTAATATGGCTTCATGAAGTCTTAGGTGTTGGTACATTAAGACCTAAAAAAGTTCCAAATAAAAAAAGAGTTGATGGCACGCCTTATAAACCGCAATGGAGATGGGCCTGCACATTTCGTGATGCATTCTATGTATCTTGTTTGTTATGGCCCTGGGCACATACCAAACTACCAAAAATTCAACAGATAATTGAATACTACACAACTGAAGGACGTGAGAACGTTGTAGATCTAACAGAGTATAAAGCAGCAAAGGAGCTAGGAATAACATGATGAACGATAAAGATATAAAAGAATTCCATAACATTGGGCACGAAATTACATGGAATAAAAAATATAACTACAAAGATCCTGTAAGGGTAGATGGACCAGATGGACGTAAGTATTCTGTTAACAATGAAAAACTTCCATCAGTAACAACTATTTTAGGCAAAACTCGAACAGCCGAAAAAGAAGCAAACCTGGCTAAATGGAGGCAAAAAGTTGGCGAAATTGAGGCAGACAAGATTAGAGATAACGCAGCCGCACGTGGTACGATTATGCATAGAATCTTAGAAGGATATCTAAAAGGCGAAGGCCATATGGATATGAGTGACCTGGGCCAAGAGGCCGGCGTCATGGCTCAAAACTTGATTGATAGTGGCTTTAAAGACTCTATTGATGAGGTGTGGGGTATGGAAATGATGATGTACTATCCTGGCCTGTATGCGGGAGCGTGCGATATCGCGGGCGTCTATGAAGGTAAGGAAGCTATAATGGACTTTAAACAATCGAATAAATGGAAAAAGCGTGAGTGGATTGACGACTATTTTATTCAAACTGCGGCTTATGCTGTGGCTCACAACTATGTATATGGATCTAATATAAATTCTGGAGTGATTTTAATTAGCGTTAAGGATGGTCCTATTCTTAAATACGTGTCAACTGGTAAGGAATTTCAAGGCTTTATGTTCGAATGGCTTAGAAGAGTGGATAAATACTATAAAGACAGGCCTCAGGCACCAGGGCCCATAGTACTGTAGATTTGAAAATGAATAAGAATATTTTTTTCAGCGTGGAGAAGGTGTTACAATGTGACAATAGCTTTAAACTATTGATACTATTGAATAAAGTGTTGTTACAATCTTGTTTCAAGCTGTTTCAGGCTGCTACAATGCTTGATTTCCCTGCGCGAAGAAACCTTTTAAACCCTTTGAAAAAACTTGTTTTTCAAAATAAAAACTCTATGGTTGAGCTATGCCTAAAAAGAAATCTAGAAGTATAAATAACTATGTGAAACCTAAAACTGTTAAGGTGGCGGTTCCCTTTCCATACAAGCGAGTAAGAATCGATTGGATTGACATTATCACAGAAGGCGGCTGGGGCAGCGAGCGTGAGTTTAAAAATATGAAACTTGCTACACCTGTAAGTGAAGGCTGGCTTTTTAGTAAAGACAAAGAAACGGTAAGAATTTTTGCCGGCTATGATATAGAAGATGATGGATCGATTGCTTTTAGTGAACGTTCCGTTTTCCCGACTTCTTGTGTAAAGAAGATAACGAAGATTCACTAGATGGTTTTGACTCTTGGCTGGTTTTTGGTTTGGATTTTACTTGGTCTTTTATTTCTTCAAATGAAACATCTTCTAAAATGGGTGAGTAGTCATCGATTATTGTTTTCATTCTTAATTCTAGTTCTTCTGTTGTTAAGTCTTCTAATTTACCAGTACGAATTATCTTTTGTTCAATATATAAACCTGCTGCTTTTCCACGAGCAACTTCAGCATTAATTGCAGCTGACCAAGCTCCCTTATTTCTAGAATCTTCTCTTAATTTTGCTAGCTCTGAAATATGTCTATCATAAGTAACTTCATATTTCTTTTGCCATTCTTCACGTAGCTCACCAATATATTTTACAACCAAAGGATATAATTTTGGATTTTGTAATTTGCTGGCGTATTGCCTTGCGAATTCTTTTTCAAAACCTGCATCGACTGCGCATTCAGTTGCAGTCTTTCTGCCTTCATTTGTTACTACTTCGTGAGCAAACTTCATTTGCTTTTCTGTTAATTTTTTTGGTACACCCATGTTTGACTTTTAATACAACTTAAATTATAAATCAACCCATGTTTACTGGAAAGTTATTAAAGCAAGTCGTAGATAAATTCACTGCTTCCCCTGTTGCTCAAGAGGCTAGGGTGCAAGTTGTATTACCTAATGGAGAATTTTATGACATCAATGGTGTAAAACTATTGCAAAATAAAATAATAGGAGTAAGAGAAACTCATCGATTGGTATTTACAATTACCCCTGAACAGTGGAAAATGGGCAAAGTCATTAAGAAACTGTAGTATTAAAAATGCCACTTAAACCCGAACGGAAATTATGGCATGAACTTAAGAAATCTACACCTAAAATATCGTGGACAAGGATTGAAAATACTAGCTCTTTTGGTACTCCCGATCTATTGGGCTATAATTCTAATAGGCACTTTTTTACACTGGAATTAAAAGCTACAAAAGCAAACAAGATACGCTTCTCTCCTCATCAATATTCGTTTCACGTGAAACATCCACACAATACATTTATCCTGGTTAAGGCCCTCTCCCTTAACCTTGTAAAACTTTATGAGGGGAAGGATATTATGAAGCTTGACGCTTGTGGCTTGAAGCTTGAACCTTGCTGCTTGGGGCTTGAGGCTTGCGCCTTGCATCTGGACCAGCTTGGAGCTCGTGACTTGTAGCTTGCAGCTTGAAGCTTGAGGCCCGGACCAGGTGCACGCTCGCACCCACCGTCGTGAGCTCTTAAGCTAATGACCTGATCCAGTATTCCACGCGGGAATTTTGTTTTAGTGTTTACCATAACTAATATTTTTAATGTCTTTATTCCAACATGCCCTGCAATCTAAACACTGGCCGCCCTGAGTTGGCGCCGGGCAGCTGGGGTTTCCATCTGTCACCACCGTTGAAGAGTGGGACCAGGCGTTGCCCGGGTTGCCATCAACTTTTGCAGCGGATAATCTTATAATTAAATTTTCTGGAACATCTTCAGGGGCTGGCAGGTACTGCCGCTCTTGTGTTGGCAGCCAGTGCTTCGTGTCAGGTGTAAGTTTGCATATCTCTATAATTTTTTGCATATGCTCTTTTGATTGAAGGTCGCCGGCGTCATGCCATCTAAACCATTTTTGGCGTTTGATTTGTGTTACCATTGCATCGACCCATTGCGGGTGATTGATAGCGTCCAGTCTTCGATACTGGGCCTCCCTGATTGCTGGGTAACGTGTATAATTATTTTTCATGGCGTAACAACCAAAGCACGGGCTGGTTGGAATTTTCCTGAGCTTGGCGCCAGTCTGGCAAGCCCACGCTGGCAGGCTGTAACTCAGGCCAGGCATCTTAGAGGTTCTTGTTAATGAGTCTGTAATCTTTTTTGCTTCTTTTACTAACATAATTATCTCCTTTATTATCCTATACTATAGATCTTTTACTTTGTCAAGCTTGAAGCTTGCGGCTTGAAGCTTGCGGCTTGAGCCTTCAATCATATACCAGCTGCGCCATCCTGGCCAAGGAACTTTGGCGCTGCTGGTCCTAGTACTTCGTTGCTACCTTGCGGTCATCGCTAACGTACAGGGAAATGCCAGGGGCAGATTTGGACGCCTTCTCTAGGTCAAATTATTAGCAGGACCCCAGGTTGTGTTTATGATTGCATGCATCAAACACTAGTCGGGTCCAGCAAATAATGATCAGTCACTATGCTACGCGGGGGGTTGACGGCCATGTGTTCAGTCAACTTTCGGGAGCTCCTTTACCGCCCACCGTGTTATAGTGTTTATCTCCACAGTCAATAATGACTGATCCCAGATCCAATGGCGTGGGCTTTACGTCCTACTTTGCCACATTGGATCTGGGATCAGTAGCACCCAATGGCTATCTTCCAGGATGCTATCAATCTCGTTATTTTGAGTTTTTTAATTCCGTAAATAACAAAAGGGAATAATTAATATATAATCCTTGACTATCCTATTGTCAAGGTATAAAACAAATTAAATTAATTAAATATAGAAAGGTCTAAAATGACAAAAATCAGAATGAATACAGAGTTAAGAAACAAACTCTTTAACAAGATCAAACACACGTTTGAGAATGAGGACACACAAGAACGAGAGGCATTTCTTCAAGCAAGAGAACAAGTTGATAGTACATACGAGGGTGCAAGTATTCTCGCAAAAGAAGTTGTATCAAGAGCATATCCACCAGAAGATGTTTCTGTTCTTAGAACTTTCAAAAAGAAATATGGAAGTCCTTGTGATGTTGTAGCAAAAGATAAATGCTTTTACTTTGCTCATAGTGAGGACAAAGATGAGGACGGAGATACAACAGAAACTAAATCTCATTTTGATTTTGGTTTGTTTGGTAATCTAAATGGTAGCGAGTACCATAGTGAAGATGGAAAGAAATTTGCGTTTGCATATTTTAGAGAAGATTTAAAAGCTATGGATTGCAACCCAGATATCTTTGCACAACAAAAAGAAAACAAAGATAACCCACACAAAACAAAACACGTTGACGAGTGTACCAAAGCATTGGGTGGTAATAGTGGTAGTTATTCTAGTCGTGATGATAGTACAGGAATGACTAAAACTTTTAATGCACCATACTATCTTGATGTAATTGGAACTTCTTATTGTAGATCAAGAGCAATAGCTTGTACTAAAAATGAGTACACTATGTTTGAACAATGGCGAGTTGCAAAAGCAAATCTAGTATCGAAACACCAAACATGGATTGATACAATTCAAAAACAATGCGATCAATTAAAAATTGGATTGAAAGCATATAGATATCTTTCAGAGGGTATTGAACTTGCTACTGAACTTGGAATACAATTAGATGAAGCAGAGTTAATTAGAACTAACTCAACAGGTCTAACAATCTACAATCCAAGCAATCTTGCAAGTATGATTAAAGGTATGAAAAATAAACAATCAGCTAACACAAGAGAGGCAAAGATATTGGCAAGAAAAAAATATGAAGAAAGTATAAATTAAAGTTTGACAAGGGCTATCCTATAATATAGGATAGTCCTATTAACTAGAAAGGTATAATATGATAAAAGATAAAACATTTAAGATAACATTCTATTCAAACAAAGATCAAAAGCACATAACAAGACGTGGTAAACATGATGACAAGTCAAGATTTTGGGAGTCTAAACTTGGCGAGGCTTTATATACTTATTTTGATTTAGACCAAGAGGGATATAGAACTGCCAAGAAATCTTGGACTGTGAGGTACTAATGACAAATAAACATTTTTGCCAAGGACCAGATTGCCATACTAAAACCACACAAGATAGATTTCTAAAATCTAGAGGCGTGGTTCGTGGAAGATATGCATACTTAGAAATGGATTATCAAAACCATCCAGAAAGCTACTATGATAATAGAAGAAATAAATATTTCTGTAGTCAAAGTTGTGAAAGTAAATGGTTAAATGCTAACATGGAAAACATCGAGCAAGGTCGACCGATTGAGTTTATCAGACACAGACGAGAGAGCCAAGGCTATGCCAAGGTTAAGAACGAAGATCGTTGGGGTGCAAGTTATTCTATTGAGAGGGTTGACAATGGACAGGTTATAGAATAGGATTATCCCATATTAACAAATAGAAAGGTATATATGAATAAAACAATTAAAGCAGAATACTTACCAGGTGGCGCAAAGCGTCAAGAACTATTGAGCCAGGTCCCAGATTATCTGAGAGCGCCAGGTTTCCAAGGTGATAAACATTTATTTTGTTTGGAAGTTCTTAAACTTACTGAAACAGAATACCTGGAAGCTTTGAACAAAGCCACAAACGGTGGAGTAGTGGAGTCAGCATGGAACTAAAACACACTACAACAGAGCCAGAGTTTAAGATCATCAAAGATAACAAAGATGAGCCGGATTTAAAATCGGCTCAAGACTTTGTTGGTGGTTACGTTGAATGTATAACGTTTCCTAACGGTGATGTGTTGATAGTAAATGAGGAAGGCAAGCTAAGGAACTTGCCATTAAATCCAGAAGGGACAGCATTATGGAGAATGACATTTACTAAAGACAAGTACGCATTTGGTTATGATGACTGGGTCAGTGGCCCGGCTATCTTAATTAAACATAAGGCGCTCAAACATTGGGCGTAACCTTTCTTGCCCTGGTAACTCATAGAGGTACCAGGGCCCATCCTAATTTTGATTTTAATTAAATAATTGTTTTTATGTAAAAAATAAAGGGGTCCCAGACTATACCCTTTATGCCGGGTTTCTTACGTTTAAAGCCTCAGAATACTTTTTTACTTTTTAAAAAAATAGTGTAAAAATTTTCTAGAAAAAATTTTACAAATGATAGATAAAGATAAATTAAAGAACTTTGATAAATTACCTGCTGACGTTAGAAGACAATTCTCATTACTAGCTAACCAGTATGGTGAAAAGAAAAAGACTGCTGGCATACAAAATAACTTTATGGATTTTGTAAAACATGTTTGGCCAGATTTTATAGAAGGTTCTCATCATCAAAAGATTGCTAACAAGTTTGATAAACTTGCTCAAGGTAAAATTAAAAGATTGATTATCAATATGCCACCTAGACATACTAAGTCTGAATTTGGTTCTTATCTTTTGCCCGCCTGGATGGTTGGCAGGAATCCTAAACTAAAAATTATTCAATCAACTAACACAACTGAATTATCTGTAAGGTTTGGTCGTAAAGCTAAATCACTTATGGATTCACCAGAATACAAACAAGTTTTTAAAACTAGACTTAACCCTGATTCTCAAGCTGCCGGCAAATGGGAAACAGAACAAGGCGGTGAATATTATGCTGCCGGTGTTGGTTCTGCTATTACAGGACGGGGAGCTGATCTATTGATTATTGATGACCCGCATACTGAACAAGATGCTATGAACAATCAAGCTCTTGATAGAACTTATGAGTGGTATACTTCTGGTCCACGTCAACGTCTTCAACCTGGTGGATCGATTGTTGTTATCATGACAAGATGGAATCAAA
>Ga0209535_1001104_pt1 | contig 18535 bp, 23 predicted proteins | sample LinPmetageLP28_FD_184041 | JGI IMG/M metagenome (GOLD analysis project Ga0209535, IMG submission 184041) | Marine viral communities from the Pacific Ocean - LP-28 (SPAdes) (version 2) | ecosystem: Environmental > Aquatic > Marine > Oceanic | place: Pacific Ocean | collected 2009-08-22
TGATAACTGATCTGTATTTTTCTAAACTGGGTAGTACAATATTTCTTTGTTCAGTGTTGCTAGGCAAGTTGATATCTTCAATTACCAACGTAATTGTTTCGTCTATGGGTATGCTGTTTTTATAAGCCATGTCCAGTATTGTTGCTGAATCAGTGCCTCCACTATACATAAGTTTTAATGATCCGTGTGCGGAACGCAGATGTTTAAGAAATTCTAAGTGATAGTTGTGATCGAGATTAATTTCCGTATTTTGTAAATTGTGTTTCAACCTAGCATAGTCTCTGTAGACAAACTTTGCCCTAGTCCCATGCACCTTCTCGTACCACATCACAAGATGTTTGTTGTCTAGTTTGTAGCCATCAACCTGCCAGAAACAGAATGGATTTTGGTCTTCAACACGATCATTTGAAATTTTACATAGTTCTAAAAGTTGCATGATTTGTTATTTTAGGTTTGCCAGTATGGCCGCTTCTCGGTTCTTGGCATTTTTAAGTTTTCTTTGTTTTTCTAATTCTATTTCTTCTGGATCGGGTTGCTTCTCTGGTTCAAGTTTGGTTGGTGCTTCTATAGGAAATCCTGTGTTGTCAAACCATCTACCATCCGCTGTGCTAACGCAAGGAGTGTAGAAGTTGTTTTTTTCTCCGGTCATTGGATCCTTACGGGTGATCAGTCTACGTTTGCTGTAGAGCTTGCCTGTGTACACTTGACCATCTTTCTGATGCAGTGAACTTTCGTACAAAGAACTATACACCCTGTCTATCATAATGTACTCTTCACCGTCCTCGTCCTTCTTCTTTTTTGCTTTATCATAGGATGCCGGGAGTGTGTGCAGTGAGTTGGGGTAGTACCTGTTGGTGTAGGAGTGGAACTTCTGTTGTTCAAACTTGTTGGGTGCAGAGTCAGTTATCTTGCCCAGGCCTTCCAGTAATTTTTTAGTTTTATCGCTTGGCATAATGATTAGCTCTCCACCAGTCCGTTATCGACTCCAACCTCGCCAACTTTCTGGCTATTCTATCCATCATCGACATAGAGTGTCTCTAATTTTTAGATTGCAAATGAGAATTGGTACCTTACCAGCTCTGGTGGATTTGCTGTGTTTAATTATACACGAAATAATTTGTTTGTCAACTTATCCTGTATTCTCTTGGAAATTTCGTCCTGCACTTCTAGTTTGGCTGAGCTAATTGTACCTCTGGGCATCACTGTGTATTTTTTAGTAAGGTCTGAACAATCAATGACATTGGGGTCATGATCGAACTCGGAAAATCCCTTGTAAAACTTTATTTTAATAAAGTTGTAATTGTTCTCTTCTAAGTACCTGCACAACCAACTCATAATTTTAAAATTTCTTTTCTGGTTTAGTCCTGAATGATAGTAAAATTTAGATTTATTGAAGGCCATTTCCTGTACCTCTGCGGGAGATTTTAATTTAGGATTAGTTTTGAAATCAGGTTTCCTTGGGTCGTAACCTTTTTCAAAAAAATACTTCTGATCGTTGATGTTTATTCTTTGCCATGGGTGTGTTGGATCATGATCTGTGAGGAGTATTATATCAGGTCTTTTATGCTTTGCCTCATATTTTAAAAGCCTTTTGTAGTATCCGTATGCTGTGGCTCCGCCCTTGCTTATGTTGGTCACATCTAGCTTGGTATCTAGGTGTTTTACCCAAGCCATTCCATATTCTTTGTCGTGCAGGTAATCTATGGCGTTGTCCTTAATATCTATCATGTGCTTGACCGATCCTCTTTGAGATTTGGACATTTTCAAATACCAGAGAACTATCAATTTATGATACTCTTCATTCCACGAGAGACTGTACTCAGTGTCAACACGATCCTCACCAATTATTTGTTTGTTAAGACAGTTGCTACCATCACTTGCACAGTCACCTAACACCAGCACTTTCATATTTTTTGTCCCATCATACTGAAATGATCTTTTATACTATAATTATTTAGGTCTACTACATTGCCACGAACATCTTTTATCACTTTGGTATATCCTGCCAACCGGTATCTACGGAATGGGTACTCCCAGTTACCTGCCTGTTGCCAATCACCTTCCAGTATGTGCTTGTCTGTGTCGTCTATGAGACACAAAGGCATCTGCAGTACTAGTTCCGCTGATATCTTGTCATGTAGGTATGCTGTTATGATCTTGTTCTGAGGTATGACATGTTCCAAATGTTTTTTTCCTTCCATGTCCTGTGCCCTGTAATGGTATCCCATGGGTGCCAATTGTTTCTGCATTGATCTAATATACAGTACTAATGAAGTCTTAATGTGTTTTTTGGTAACCTGGCTCCAACGGTCACTGAACAGATCTTCCTTCATGTGATCTATGTACTCCGCAAGTTCCTTGAGTTCCGGCCTTCCCTTGCTCTTGAAGTTTATCTCGGGTAGGTTAGTAAGGTTTTGGAAGTCTATCATTGAATTGCTCCTCTGTTATCATCTCCAATACAACTGCATCAGCACCATTGTCATAGTGTTCCCACACTGCCCCAATGATGTCTTTGTATGGTAATCCATATCCGTATTCTTCCGTCTTGTTATTCTTGATGACAAGACAGATGTAATAGGAAAGTTTATTTGACATATTTGTTAAAGGCCGTCTGTGCTTCGGAGTCAGGTGCTATATCACCTTCGTCCAGTTTTAGTGTCACATTGGCATTATAACTAGGTTCGAATCCCTCTGGTTGCTCTATCTGATACACTTCTTTCAGCAAATGACCCATTGCCACTGGTGCGTCCCAACCAACACCGTTTGCGTGTTGCCATTGTTTCTTGGTTGCTGTGTGTATCAGTGTTGCACTTGGACAAACTTTTTTTGCTGTCTCCAGCATTTTGAACATCCAATCACCCGGCAATCTGCTCAATCTCTTGGCCTCTGCACCCATTTGGTACTGTTTCATTAGCCCTATGAATAGACCCTGGTTGATCTCTCCACCTTCTTCGTCACCATAAACGGATTTAATGCCTTCTAGTGCATTCTTCAAACCATGTTCTCCCGCCATCTTGATTCCTTTGTATGCGTAATCAAAATGTGAGAAGTAGTGTTTGTTTGGTCCACACTTGCCTGTACTCTTTCTGACACGTTTTGGTTCTAGGTCTATCTCACACTCGTCGAACACTTTCTGTACTGCGTGTGCTGTCGCCACTCTTTCAGTCTCTGTTTCACCCATCTTGTATCTGTGTAGGAGGCATCTGTGTATCTCTTCTGTGCCTGCTCTTAATATACCTGAGTCATTGACTATCTCGAACGCCTCTGCGTCAAACGCCGGCTCATCTGTTTCCACTATGGTCACTGGTATCTTTGTCCAACCAAGTAGTGCTAGGGCGACCGCCCTGTGTTGTCCATCGAATATGTACAGTGTATCCCCATCTGATCGTTTGACTGCTGATACCGGGCAACAAACCCTAGGGTCAAACTTCTTCATGATATTCATCACATGTCCTGCCCTTACGTCTCTCTGCACAGAGTAATTGAATGCGAAGTGTTCCAATGGATGATCTTCAACACCCCTAGGCAACAGTCTGCCTTTTGCTATTTGATTCTGTAGATTTACTTTGGCTTCTGCCAACTTGCTGTTCCAGTTTGCTACGTCTTCTGGTGCTTCTTTCTTTACTTCTTTTACAACGTCAAGAAGCATTTTTACTTTGCTCATATGATCTCCTATAGTTAATGAGTGCAACCGAGGGCAGAATTCCTACTATAGGATAAACCCTAAATTACTCTACTAGTATAGCATATTTTAGGACTTTGTCAACAGGCTAGGACAAGATCAACTTACCGTGTCTTCTTCTTGCCAAGCAGATCTCTCACTACTTCTTTACAGGCATCGTGCCAGTAGACACCACTGTCCCTCAATTTCTCATTGGCAACACGCAGTTTCTCCATCTTTCTTTCGATTGTTCTGAACTGTGTCTTGGAGACATTTTTATCCACCAACTTCTCTATCTTGGTTATTACTTCGTCGATCGCAGGGCAGGTTATATCAGGCACCTTGGGAGCCTTCTTGCGTATCTTGGCCCAATAGTTGGTCCGTTTCTGTGCTTTGTAGAACATAGGCCTCCCTTTTCCACTATTATTTACTGTGATGTATATTGGAAGTTTAGTGCGTACTAATGTTTTGTAATGACCCAAGCTCGGTGATAGAAGTCGTCTATGTTCTTCTGTATCAGACGTTTTGCCATGCCTGTGGCCTGTATCTCGTCCTTGAAGGGACCGTGCTCTGTCTCTGTGTTGTGATCTATTGTATCTTGGTCGTTGGGATCCTTGTGTGTGCCCTCTACTACCCAATATCTGTTTGTGATTTTACCCATTTATATAAGTGTGATGCAACCGTACAAGAAAATTGATGTGTAAACTACAACGATAGTCCACACCACCTTGCTCATTTGACTTTGTGATTCCTCTTCCAGTAATTGCTTTTCTTCATGCCAAGATAGTTTTCACCTGGCTCGTAGTCCCATTTGTGGCCATGGTGCCCACGCACATCTGCGTACATCATTCTCATTTTTACCAACAATTTGATCAACGGGTTCTTACTGGTTCTCACTGACTTCTGACCTTATCTCTTTATTATCTTAATTTTTTGCTTCTACCTAATGGTATTAATTGTTCTTTGAAGAATTCTTCACCTCTCTTCGTCGTCCACTCGATAGTTATCATCTTGGCTTTAGAACTGCCCTGAAATGATTTTACAGCCTTCTTGTAAGACATGGCTTCAACTTCTTTGGTCTCTGTACCGTCACTGATTTTAAATATTCTATTTTTTGGCATATAACGTAATTTAGCATAAAGTTGACAAGACGTCAACCTTAACGTATAATTATATTTGTAGATGTTGATTGAGATAGAATAAACATTTTGGACCCGGGTGCAATTCCCGGCACCTCCACCATCCACTTGCAACACATTCTCCGAGTGTGCTTTGAGGGGGTGATATAGGTTTCGACAGGTGTCTAAAGGTCTTAGGAGTTTACCCAGTAGGCACGAGGATACGTCCAGTTTATAAATGCAAACAAAAAAGCATTAGGTTTTGCTGACCTAACATTTATGTTATCAAGCAAAACTGAATTGAGATTAGCGGCGTAATACCCAATAAACTCAGGGGCGGCCCCTGCCTTGCAACAGAAAGGGGCATTTTACAATAAATATTAGTATGTTTAAGATGTTCGCAGTACTTTGCATATTAGTATACCCAGAAGACAACATGGTCGGTATGATGGAATGTAAAATTTACTACGAAGATGACAACAGAATATATTCACAATTAACCGATTGCGAAGCGGCCGCTGAAGTCAAAGCAAAAACTACCATAGATGGATTAGTTGCCTTTAATGCACCTTTTGAAAGTATTGAGGTTGGCTGTGAGAAAATAGAAGATTAATCTTTTATAGCGTACCAGACATCCTTGCCTGTGACTTGGTGATTCCCACCAAAAGCCTCAACAACTGATTTTTCCACTGTGCCCCAGTTGTAGTCATCGCCCATGGAGTAGCCGCCCTGTTTGAGTTTGGGCATGTATGCTTCTATCTCGTTCTTGACGAAAGGGTACGAGTGGTCCGAGTCATGGAATATGAAGTCCATGCTGTCGTCGGGTATTTGGTCAATCACAGCAAGTGATCTGCCCTTTATTATGGTTATCCTATCTCCCCATTGCCCGGCATTGTCCCTGAAATGACGCTCGTTCTTGTTGTGATCCCATGCTTGATTCTCGTTAATGAATTCTTCAACTTTCAGTTTTCCGTCCTTCCATCTGGGTTTCTTGTTGAACTGCCAGTCATACTCTGGATTGTCTGGTTGTTCTTCCCATGCGTCAACACAGTACATCTTTACGTTTGTGTTCCGCATCATATAGAACGTTGTGACTCCCACCCAAACACCCAGTTCGAGCCCTTGCTTCCAGTTGTGCTGTTTTGCGAATTTTTCTATAACCCTATATCTGTCCATGTTGTCTCCACTGTTTTGATTTTACCCCTGGTTCCTTTCTCATGATATATCAGACAATGATTGTGCTCTTGTAGATCTGCTTCTGTCTTGACATCACGGTGTCTTATCCACTCACCGTGTGTTAGGTTATTGTAGGGCAATCCATTGAAAAATTGTTTGATGCATAATTGATCAACCCCGATGGTACCTGTATTCTTTAACAAGTCTATCATTTTCTCTGCGGCTTGTTTGGCTTGCTTTTTACGACTGTGATGGAAGTTGCAAAAAGTCGCCATTAATCTTCCATTGTATGATGTGAACGCCATGTCAGATTCCACTGTGTGCTTCTGTGTTTCGTTTGGCTCCCTCAGGGCATACGAATCCACGTCTGCCACGATCACAGATTGATTCGCTAACAGGTTGTGTCCCAGCAGTATGAATCTTTGTGCCTGGCAGTAGGTCTCGTATGAATGAGGCCATTTTAGCACAGCGGTATCTGTGGTGCAGTGTGTGTATGACAGATCCAGTTGGTCCAGTCTTTGTATGGATGTGTCTGATGGATCAATGATGTGTACGTGTATTGGCAACTGCCAGTGTTTTTTGTAGGTGTTGTAGAATCTAGGGAAGTACTGTTCCAAGTACCGGTCGTCACATGAGGTCAGTATGAATCTCTCATGCCTGGGCCAGTCGCCTATTACGTCTTTGAACATTAACTTAAGGTGTTTGCTGATTCGTTGAGATCTAATTGCCTTGCGATCTCATCACGATCGTGCTGGTTCATGTTGTTCAGCAGTGTGTTGCTGAGGCTACTAATAGTCCTGTTTGCAGTAGTGATGCCCAACTGTTCACAGCTCTTGGTGATCTGTTTTTCTACGGTGAGCCTGTCGTAACCTGCTGTGTTAATTCTGCTGTCACGTTGTGCCTTGGACGCCACTGCTTCGAGGTCCGTTGGATCAGATACATCAGGTAGTCCACTGTCTGCAAGCACTTGATCGATTATAGAACTTTTATCAGAGTCGGTGTCTGTTGTATATATTGGATTGGAGTTTGCTTTCTCTTGGCTATAGTTTGTGAAGTAGTTTTGCCAGTTTGTGTTCTGTGCTACATTAGACATCAAGTCTCTTAGGGTCTCGTCCTCCGCAAGTGATGTGAATGCTATGTTGTCGGACAGTGTGCTAATGTAATTTATTATTCCTGTCAGATTGCTGTTTTCTAGATTTACCTGTACATTGGCCCTTTCCCTCTGTGTGATGAGATTGTTCTTGTGTGTCAGCAAAGGTTCAGAAGCAAGTGCATTGTTAAGGTTTGTGTGTGCGGTGGCCACTGCTGTAGCAAATGTGTCTAATGTTTGTTGGAAGTCTGTGGAGTCACCCACCACACTGTTGATGAAAGTCCTCAGGTTGTCATATGCTGTTTCCAATGCTGTCTCTGTTGCTAGGTTTGCCGTCACTATAAAGTTAATAGATTCCAACAATGAAGTGAACACAGGTACTGAACTGTCATCTGTTGTTGTAAAAATATTGTTGAGCGTTCCAAGGTGATCATTAACTCCCCTTTTTTTCTCAGATGCGGATATCCCATATAGCTCTGGTATCAGTCCTTGTATTGTTTGCACGTTCTGTAGAATCTCGAGGAACGTTGATGCTGTTGGATTGGTTGCATCATCTAAAGGTATGATTGTGGCATCTATAATAGAGGCACTGTGCCTGGTTATATCACCTAGCACTCTACCTAAATTTAAATGGGCTATGTTGTTGATGTCGTCTTTGAGGTCATTCTTCTGTGATGTTGTCAAAACTGTATTGTTCTGTATGTCGGTATCAAGATCAACACTTTTAATTACCCAACCAACTTTCAACGTGTTGATCGCGGTCTCCAATGATTGGTTGGAGAAGTTTGGTGTGTTTTCCACCAGTGATAATAATCCTTTGTTTACCGTCATTGTTATCCTGCGAACACGTCCTGAGACGCTCCTGACATTGCACCTTTGTCTGCCTTGTCTTGACGCCTTGCAACCCCTATACCTTTTGCAAAAACTGTTTTTGAACTTCCCTTCACACTGGCGTTGTGTATCAAGCACTTGGGGAACTTAGGAGGCGGACCTGGAACCAATATAGTGTGAGGTTTCACTCTGTCACCTTTTCTCAACAGAGGTTTTCCGTTTGCGAATACAGTGTACTGTGATGCAAACACAGGTGCAGTCTTTGTGCATTTGTGTCCTGTCCTACATCTGTCTCTATTTCTTGATATTGCTGGCATACCATTATTTATGGATGCCAAAAACCGCTTGGATTATAACTTAAATTTGCTAAACTGTCCTTTTTTGACGTCTTGTTTGATACCACCCGAGATGTAACTTTCTACTTCTGTTTCCTGTGGTGCCACCTGCATGCCTTTGCTTGACAGCCAGTGTTGCGTCCATGGTAGTGGGTTAGCTGATGCTGACACGTCATATATTGGATCATATCCCAGTGCCCTCAATCTCTTGTTCGCTATCCATTCCACGTAGTTTCCCAACAGTTTCTCGTTGAGTCCAATTATGGATCCATCCTTGAACAGATACTTGGCCCATGCTTTCTCTTCTTCAACACAGTCCTTGAACATCTGTATAACCAATTTCTCTGTACCTTTCATGGCCTTGGTCATCTCAGGATCATCACCTTTGTGCCATGCCTTAATGACGTGTGTTGATAGGTTCAAGTGTGTCGCTTCATCCCTAGCGATCAATGAAAGGATCTTTGCTGAACCCTCCATGAGTTTTAGCTCGCCAAATGCGAATGTACAGGCGAATGATATATAAAACCTCAATCCTTCTAACAGGTTTACGGTGTTCATTGCAAGATACAGTTGTCTCTTTAATGCTATCATGTCTACTTTCTTGCCTACTGCATAATCCATTGCCATCTTACCAAACTTGTCATATTCTGCTGTGACACTTTTTGCTCTTTTTAGAATCTCTTTGTCTTCTAGTATGGTGTCGAACACTTCTGCAGGATCTGAATAAACATTCTTCATGATGTGTGTGTATGATCTAGAGTGTATTGTTTCAAAGAAGTCCCATGTGACTATGCAACCTTCAAGCTCTGGATTAGAAACATATGGTAGGAACATAAGACTTGGTCCTCTGCCCTGTACACTGTCTAGCAATGTTTGATACTTCAAATTACTTGTGAATATGTGTTTCTGCTCTGGTCTGAAGTTCATGAAATCCGCCCTGTCTTTCTGCAGACTGACTTCCTCTGGTCTCCAGAAGTAACCCAGCATTGTTTGGTTCAGCTTGTCGAACTGTGGATATCTGAAATCGTCGTATCTCTGTATACCACCGTCCGCACCAAAGAACATAGGCTCTTTCATGAAGTCAACTTTGCTCTGGTTAAAAACTGTCTTTGTCATAATCTTATCTGTTGTTAAATTGTACAGGCGTCGCAATCGTCGCCTTCTACGATGTCAGTATTTACCAAATCTTGTGGAAGTTCAACATCCTCACCATCATCAGTGTCTATGGTAGCACTCAGGCCAGCTGGTTGTACATCTTCGTCATCACCTTTGAAGTCGTATGTGTTCTGATAGTATGAAGTCTTCCACCCAAGTTTGTATGCTGTCAGCATGTCATTGGCCATAACTGATAGTGGGACTTCGTTGTTGTCAAAGTGTGTGGGATTGTAACTCCAGTTACCTGATATTGCTTGATCGAAGTACTTCTGCATCATGGCAACAACATTGATGTAACCTTCGTTGCTTGGCATGTCCCATAGCAGGGTGTAATCGTTTTTTAGTTTAGGGAACCCTGGCGCTATCTGCTTCAGAGGACCTTTCTTGCTTTTCTTGATTGATAACAATGCTCTCGGTGGCTCTATGCCGTTCGTCTCATTTGACACCACTGAACTGCTCTCACTTGGCATCTGTGCTGACAGTGTGCTGTGTCTTAGTCCATACTTGGCTATGTCTTTCCTCAGGCTCTCCCATGCCATCCTCTGTTTGTGTGGCACGATCTTGTCTACATCTTTCTTGTAGTGGTCTATCGGCAGTAAGCCATCTGCGTATTTTGTTCTGTCAAATCCTTCACACTTGCCCTTCTCCATTGCTATGTTGCAACTTGCTCTCAACAGGTGATACTGGAATGCTTCTGAAAGTCTGTCTACTAGATCCCATGCTTTTGGATCTGAGTACTTGGCACCGTGTTTTGCTAGATAGTGTGCCAGTCCAATGTAACCAATACCTAGACTTCTTCTTCTCTTTGTGCTTACTTCTGCCGCTTTAACTGGATAGTCTTGGTAGTCTATGATCTGTTCCAGTGCTCTAACTGCCAGGTCACATATGTTTTCCAGTTCACTTAGGTCATTCAATCCACCTACGTTGACTGCTGAAAGAATACAAAGTGCGATCTCTCCTTGGTCATCGTGTATGTCTTGTATGGGTGTGGTGGGTAGTGTGATCTCTTGACACAAGTTACTCATTGAAACTTTGTCCTTGAATGAACTGTGTGAGTTACAGTGATCCAGGTTCATGATGTAGATACGTCCTGTCTCTGCTCTCTCTTTCAGTAAGTCGCCAAACAGATCCTGAGCCGCTACTGTTTTCTTTGGGATGGTCTTGTCTGCCTCGTACTTCAAGTAAAGATCATCAAAATCTTCTGTACCATATGCTTCGTACAGCCCTGGTGCTTGATGCGGTGATATCAATGTGATGTCTTCCTCGTTCATGAATCTCTCATAGAACAGTTTTGAAATTTGTATCGAGTAATCTAATTTCCTTACCCTGTTGTCTTCTGTACCTTTGTTGTTCTTCAGTACAAGGACGTCTTCTATCTCTGGGTGCCATATCGGGAAGTGGACAGTTGCTGAACCACCCCTCACACCATTCTGTGTACAACATCTCACAGTTGCCTCGAACTTCTTGAGGAACGGAACCACACCTGTGTGTTGTACCTCCCCACCTCTGATTCTGCTGTTGATTCCTCTGATACGTCCTGCGTTGATTCCTATGCCTGCTCTTCTGGCAACGTACAATCCTATCGCCATGTCGCTTGAGAATATGCTGGGAAGTGTGTCATCACTGTCTATCAACACGCACGAAGCGAACTGTCTAATAGGAGTTCTCACTCCTGCCATCACCGGTGTTGGAATGTTGATCTTGAATGTTGATATCGCATCGTAATATTTCTTGACGTAACTTAGTCTAGTCTTTGTTGGGTACTCCGCGAACAGTGTAGCCGCGATCATCATATACATGTCTTGTGGTGTTTCGTAAAGTTGTCCTGTGCTTCTGTCCTGCACAAGGTACTTGTCACATATCTGTCTCAGACCTGCGTATGTAAATTTAAGATCCCTATCTCTTTTAATCCACGTGTTAAATTTTTTAATTTCTGTCTTTGTGTATTTGTCTAAAATGCCTTTGTCGTAGACACCTAGTCTAATATTTCTCACGATCAGTTTCAATAATGGAATGTATTCGTACTGTCCGTGGGCTTCCTTCCTCACATCATAGGATAACAGTCTTGCCGCGGCATACTGGTAGTTGGGTGCTTCTAAACTTATTAGGTCATTTGCTGAACGTACTAAAACGTTTTGAATATCTTTTGTTGTCATGCCATCATAGAACTGGATGTTGGCGTTCATCTCAATTTGTGATGAACTAACTCCTGCAAGACCTTCGCAGGCTTCTTCAACGACGAAATGGATTTTGTTGATGTCAAGTATCTCCAGCTTGCCATCTCTCTTCTGTACCTTGATTGTCGAGGAGTTGGTGTTTGGCATTAAGTTTTTGTAATTTTTGTTTCTGATTGTTGTTTTTGTTGTATCCATATTTATCTAATTCTGTGTTTATATAATTTTTTAGTATATTTTGTCATTGTCGTTAGGTTAAAACTGCAACGTCGTTTTGCTATTTTATAATATACTAATATTATATTGAAAAGACTTTTTTGTCTACTAGATAATAGATTTTATGTAGGTATTATATGATAATTGTTGTCTGGTAATCAAAGGTTGCGTTAGTGCTTGACGAGTTGGTCATGGTATACTTCAGAGCAACCGTTTCATTTCCTGCTGTAGAGTCTTTGTTGTCCAGCACCGCTGATAGTGTTACACCTACAGTTGCACCGCTTTCTGTGAAGGTGTCATCGAAAGCCACTGCTGTGGTTGATGCACTGATGACAAACTCACCTGCTCTGTCAAGTGTTCCTCTTACAATTTTATATTTTATTCTTATACCTTTTCCTGCAAGAGCTGGAAATTCATTAATCGTAGTGGCCGACGATGTGTTGTTTATTAGAGTCTCTTGTTTGATTGCTTTGGTAGATATACCAATTCCTTGCACTTCCGGAGCGGCATTCAAGTTTGAACTACCATCTGATCTCCTTAGGTCTGTTCTTTCAAAGAAGTCTAACACAGATGAGCATTCATCGTTGTCAAACTGTATTACTGGAACTTCACTGAACGTGCCTGTTCCTTCAAAATTGTTTGCAACAGTCTTGGCATAGAAGTTAGCATGTGAAACTATTTGTCTGGGGCCAGCGGCATCTGTTGTGCCTGTTGCTGGAGCAACTAATATTGCCTGTTGTCCTATATCACTCCAACTTGAACTTGTGAACTGAATGTCTCTTGGGCCATCGTCTAGACCTGCTGTACTACCATCCATCTCTGCACCAATAAGTGCTCCGTAGTATGCAGTAGAGAAATCACAAGCATTAAATCTTATGTTAGTTGCGTTGTAACTTATGTCAACCAACCTAGCGAACTTTGTGAATTGGCATTGATTGAATACCACATTAGATGTTGAATAAGTTGCAGTGGATTCATTTACTGTCACGCCTTTAGCGTTGGCTGAGTCTGAACCACCTGAAGCATATGAGCCTTGAAACTTGACATTATTAAAGAATGCATTAGTCACTCTGTCCAATGATACACCTCCATATGCCACTGTATTCCTCAGTGTCATGTTTGAAATCTGTATCTGTGTTGGTGTAGTAGCACTTGAATTTCCTATGTTAGAGCCAACATTGCCTTCGTCATCTTGCATGACCATGACAGCGTTGTTTCCTGAATTCTTAATTATAGTTTTATCTGGACCTTCTCCAACCAAGTGTGCGTATGGTGGAATTTTAAGTGCCGCGTTTATCCTGTAAGTTCCTGCGGGGAAGAAAAGCACTCTCCTTGCCCTCGTATCGTCCTTGTCTGTGTCTATGTAAATTTCATTTATGGCATTTTGTATCGCTGTTATGTCAGCAGTAGAGTCATCGCCCTTTGCACCAAAGTCTCTCACCGAGACATAGTCGTCCAGTCTGGTTTGTACTGTCCTCTGTGTTGACGTTCCTACTGGAGTCGCATCTGCCAGATAACCTTTGTATGTGTGGCTCAGTGCTGAAGTGAATGCTGAACTGCCTGCCGTGACTATCTCCGTGTTACCCACTGCTGGTGCACCATCTGATACAGTACCATTACCTATGTAAAGTCTCTGGTCGTCTATGACCCAACCCAATTCTCCGGCCGCCAATTGCGGTAGATCTGTGTTCTTTCCACGTCTGTGCTGTATTCTAGATATCTGTACTATCGGCATATACTGTTATTTATTACAGTATGGACTTGTAGTATTGTTCCAATTTACGATACCATTGGTCAGTCCAGTAGTCATAGTTCTCTATATCAAACGACTGGTATTCGTTGGCCTGTGTGCATATGAACATACGTCCGCTTCTTATGTTCGTGCCGTACTGTTTGTTGTGGGCCTCGCTATAGGCCACGAGCTGTAAATAATAATCTTCCACCCATTCCTTCTTCTTGAGTCTACGTGACTGCTTGAAATCCATTATGGCTGGTTCTCCCTTGTAAACACCCACCAAGTCTGTTGTGCCAGCGTACAGTTCCTCGTAGTACAGTGATACTTCTGATCCCCATACCTCTGAAACATTTTTAAGCCCGTTGTCTATTATGACATTGGCCATCGTGTGTGCCTTCTGCTGAATGAGATTTGATCCAGGAGTCCTGTCTATGCCCTTGACATGCTTCTCCAATGAGTTGTGCATCACTGTCCCTATGTTGGCACTCTCAGTTGTGATCTGTTGTGCCTTCTCCGCACCGATCCTCTTGCGCCATGCGTGTAGGTGTGTCATGTCCTTGGTGGCGCTCAGCACGGTAGTGACCGAGGGTACCTGCCTGCCGTCTGGTGTAGCATAATGTCGCTTGTGATTTTTTGTTACCCTTGACAATTCTCCATACGGGTACTTCTGTATATACGTGATGCCCTTATCGTCAAGAACATCTTTGGGTATCTTCATAAGCATAATTATACATTATAATGTCATATATTACAACTGATAATCTTACCAACATAATGGCAGAAATGACTGACTACTGCAACGCCGCCTGCCCTATGTGTAACAGATTTGATTGGGATTTGAACCTGGTCAAAGGCGTGACGAATGCACATCACACCACTTTAGAATTCGTGAAACAAAGGATCGGGGACGAAATTATATCCAGATTAAAAGGATGGGTATGCCAAGGAACTTATGGCGATGCAGTGATGAATCCTGAGACTATTGATATATTCAAATATTTGAAAGAAATAAACCCTAATATAAACATCAGCATGATAACAAATGGTGGAACAAGAACCACAGACTTTTGGAAGACACTTGCCGAACTTGATGTCAATGTCACATTCAGCATCGACGGACTGGAATCTACCAATCATCTTTATAGAAGAAATATTAAGTGGACCCGTTTAATGGATAATGTAAATGCGTTTATTGGCAACGGAGGTAAGGCTGTATGGAGTTTTTTAGTTTTTAAACATAATCAAAACCAGATAGAAGATGCTGAAAAGTTATCAAAGGACTTAGGTTTTAAAGATTTTCAATCAGCCTTCAGTGAAAGATGGCAGGATTTTAACAGTGAAGGTGAGTATAGAGATATCACATCATTTGAAGTGGACGACTATGTAATTGAAAAGCCAGAACAACAGAAAGAAGATTTTATAAAAACAGACGGAGAATTAGTCAGTAGTAAAAATGTTTTTCAAACAGAAGATAAAAAAGATTTCTATACAAGAAAGATATCTTGTTGGGCGTGTCAGCCAACTAAACGTGAAATATATCTTCGTGCAAATGGATATGTAAGTCCTTGCTGTATACTTGGCGATGTAGAAAGAAATGAGCCAAAGCAATTGATAAAAAATTATAAAAATATAAATCTGCACCATACTGATCTTAAAACTATCCTAGAAGGAAAATTTTTTCGAGATATAAGTGAGGGCATAAATGGTGGAGAAAAAAGATTACAAGGATGTTATCATGCTTGTGGAGTGAAATAATGGGCATATCAAAGCAACCACCAAAACTGTTTCCGATTACCAAGGGATTACCCTGCCAACTGAAATGGACACACAGCACTGTCTACTTGACTGATGGGGAAAGCGCCAGTTGCCACAGGGTACAAGGTGATCCGTTGGAAGTGCGTGATGGAGAACTAAACTTCCACAACATACCGGCCAAGCTGGAGGCAAGACGCAAGATGTTGCGAGGTGAATGGCCTGGACGAGGGTGTGAACACTGCAAACACATAGAAGAAGCAGGTGGCAAATCTGACAGGCAAAATCATCTTAAGATGGAGGGCACCACAGCGCCGCCTGAACTGGACATAGACTTAGAAGCAGTGGATGTTACCCCAAGACAGCTAGAAGTGTATTGGGGGAACACTTGTCAACAGGCATGTATATACTGCGGAGCTCATTACAGCTCAACCATACAGCAGGAAGAGAAAAGATTTGGTAGTTTTGAAAAGGAAGGTGTAGTAATAAAGGATTGGTGGAAGAAAAATCCTAAGATAGAAGAGCATACAGAATTACTGTTCAAATGGTTTGAAAATAATTTACAAAATTTACACAAGATACTAGTTATGGGTGGAGAACCGTTCCTACAGAAAGAAACATTTAGGTTCATAGAATTCCTAGAGAAGGGCAACTATCCAGATCTTACTCTTGTGTTCTTCAGCAATCACAACATAGAACATGAACGATTTAAAAAGTGGATGGACAGGCTGGAAGTGTTACAGAAGTCCGGTAGGCTAGACAAGATACAGATATTTTTCAGTTGTGATGCACTGGGTCCAGAGGGCGAGTATGTGCGTACTGGATTAGATTTGAATGTGGCACTAAAAAACTTTGAATACATTTTGCACAACACATCATTTGATCAAGGTATTAATAGTGCTTTGACCGTAACAGCAGTTCCGGGCATGCCGGCCATGGTCAAATACATCAATGAATGTAGCAAGATCAAACCCATCTATTGGAGCATGATGAAAGCCAACCAACACGACATGGATCCAAGGCCATACATGTACCCAGGAATATTTGGCAAGAAGATTAACGATTGGGGACTACGTGAAGCAGTTGAGCTGTTTGACACAACCTCTCATGGACACCCTGATTCTGTAAAGGTAAATTATAAAAATTACATGCAAGGCATAATGAAGGAGTTCGAGCAACGAGAACCGAGTCCAAAACGACAGCGACAGTGGAAGCTATATCTAGATGAGCTGGATCGTAGAAGAGGAACTGATTGGACTAAAATATATCCCCAGATGTTTGATATTATAAAAGATTTATAATTATTTTCTACGATTCATGGCCGCTTTGGCCATCTGTTTAACTTTATCAGTACTACCTTGATTGTCAAAGTCCATCTCTGGATTGTCTTCTGCTTCTTGATCTGTCTTCACAACTATCTTCTCGTTATCAAAGTCTGCCACAACATTCTTTAAGTCACCGTCGGCGTCGTAGATCCTTTTGAACACATCATAGTTGAATGCTGGGTACCCGGTGTTGCTCATGATCTGTTTTACTGCGTCCATGCTGATGTCACTGGCCTGTTCCTTCTCATCGGCGTCGCCCTTCATGTTCATCAGGATGTTGATAAGTGCTGACTCTAGGTCTGTGTCGCTTTTGTTGAATTCGAAAAATCTCACGGGGATTACTTCCCTGCTAGTTTAGAGAACAATCTGTTAGAAGCTTCAAACACTTCCTTAGATTCTCTCTGCTCTCTGCCTTCAGGTTCCGTTCCGCCTGCTTCTGCATCAGAGGCGCCAAACTCATCTGTCTCGAGGTCATCTGTACCCAAGTCATCTAAGTCCGCGTCTGTGTTGTCCATGTCCATCGTGTCATCGGCGCCCATGGGGTCTGATGCTACTTCTTCTCCGGTCAAAATTCTTACACCGTTGTCCAGTTCTTGCCTGGTTGTCGTTAAAGTGGCTTCCGCCTGTTCAATCGCTGGTTGGATTTTTTGTAGAAATGCGTCTGCCTTCTCGGCACCCATTTCATCTCTGATTCTGTCTACTAGCTCTAGTGCACCTTCTGTCTTCATTGACGCTAGGTCTTCCAGGAACGATGTGACCTTGTCCATCATGTCCTTGGCCGCTAATATTAATTCTGATTGCTCTTCAACACCTTCTTTCATACCATTCATTGTGCCTAGTCCTTTTGGCATCTTTTTCATTGCCATAAGTTTAGAAGCCGCTCCTCTTTCGTCTGGACTCAATGCTTGTCCTTTTGCAAGTTTGGCTTTGATCGGTGCTGTCGCTTTGTCTAAGATTGGATTGTCTGTGTTGCCGCCGTACTCGCCAAGTTTTCTCTCTTGTATTGCTTGGTTGATAACGTCTAGCATCATTTGGCTCTTCTGGTAGCTGTTGTCTGTCAGCTCCTGTCCAAAGTGTGTGTTCTGTGTGATTTCATGTATCTTTGTCCTCACGTGATTCGCGTAGTCGTTTAATTCTTCTTCATTGAATTTTGATAGGTCCATTGTCATGTTGAATCTGGATTCAAATTCTTTCAATAGAGATTCAGTAGTAATGGGTTTGGTGAATTCTAAGCTGTTCATATTGTTATTTATATTCTACGCTCCGAAGGTGTCATTAAAAATATGCTGTATTCTTGCCTTGCAATCGTCTGCTAGGCGGTTTGCAGTGTCCATACGATCCCAATACACATCTTCCATTTGTTCATCCTTGCCCTTCTGTGCTTCACGTATCATGCGTTTGGCATTCTGTATGTCAAACAGTTGTGATGAGAACTTGGTGTCCAACTCCAGTAGGTTGGTGGGCACTGGCTTGTTGTCCGCTAGATAGTGTGCTACTAGTATGGCGGTCTGTTTTAGGTTGATGTCCTCGTTTAGCAACCTTGCCTCCAGCATGTCAGCTATCACGTACACGTACCTGGTGCCTGTGTGCTTCTTGGGTACTATGGCTATGTTGCCTATCAGGATTCCCTTGGCGAACTGCTTGGGCAGATGTTGAAATGGTCTGCGTGCCTGTTCCCGTTGTGCCAGGTCCGCGAGTTTGCCCTTCAGCCCGTAGGCCTCGATCTGTCTTACTAGTTCTGATTTATTCTTTGACATTCTTTACAAACCTTATACGCCTATTTAAAGCATACTGCATGCCGTCATCAATTTTCTTCCTGACGAATATGGCTTTGTCACCTAGTACCTGGGCAAGATGTGCCTCTTCCGTACTCAGTGATTTGTCTGTAAATGATTCTATGTGTTGGTATTTCTCCACGAATGCCACCTGTTCCTTTGTTAGGAACACTTTGACGTGTGGTGCTATCT
>Ga0209535_1001106_pt1 | contig 18528 bp, 30 predicted proteins | sample LinPmetageLP28_FD_184041 | JGI IMG/M metagenome (GOLD analysis project Ga0209535, IMG submission 184041) | Marine viral communities from the Pacific Ocean - LP-28 (SPAdes) (version 2) | ecosystem: Environmental > Aquatic > Marine > Oceanic | place: Pacific Ocean | collected 2009-08-22
TTTTGGATCAGCTAATTTCACAATGGGAACGTTGTTAAGTGTTTGGGACGACACAAATTCGTTTACATTAGATGACGAATTTGATCATGCACCGACTCTAGACTTCGGCGTAACATATCCATTAATGAGCAATGCAGAATTAGAAGTAGGCACAACCTACGACTTTGAAGCAGAAGCACGTGGTGAGCTTTCTGCAAAAGTAACATTTAGCTTCTAATACAAATACAACTTAAAAAAGGTCGCCTAGTGCGGCCTTTTTTTATGACTATAAATACTAGCATGATATACGCAAAGAATCCTGTAATCTTACAACTAGAACTCAGCAGTATGTGTAACGCATTATGTTTAGGTTGTCAACGAGTTGATCCATCTACATATAACACAGTTCATCCAAGTATTCCTAAAAAGGAAATGATATCAGTTGATACAATATACAAACTGATTAGTAGCCCACAAATGTCTACAGTTGAAGAAATACAGTTCTGTGGAACCATAGACGAACCATTAATGCATCCACAATTCATGGATATTATAGATGTAATGTATAAAACAAATCCAGAGTTTGAAATAGAGATACACACAAACGGAAGTTTACGTTCTACTGATTATTGGAAAGACTTAGCAGTTAAGTTATCTAAGTTTAGAAAACATAAAGTATTATTTGGAATAGATGGATTAACTGACACGCATAGTATATACAGGCAACAAACGGATTTTGAAACTATTATAAAAAATGCATCACAGTTTATACAAGCAGGTGGAAAAGCACAATGGCAATATCTTATATTTCCATGGAACAAACATCAAGTAGAAGAAGCACGTGATATGAGTAATCGTATAGGATTTAAACAGTTTAAAACTCGTAATGATAGAAGTGGCGTAAGCGAAGAGGGATTAAAACGAATAAAAGAAATACAAAAACACCCAACAAGGTCTAGTATGGGATCTGACACAAATGTATATAATGGATATAAAATAAAGTGTATGAATCATGAAGAAGATATGTATCATGTATCATATGATAGTAGACTTTGGCCTTGTTGTTATTTTGGTAATGTTAGATACATGGGACCAAAATTATATAATGAATTTAAACAAAGAATATTTGGAGTTTATGGAGAAGATTTTAATTTGCTTACTAAACATACGGTAGAAGAAATATTAGATTCAAATTTATACAAAAACGATTTAGTAGAGTCTTGGAACAATCCAATTGGTTGTGGAAGTAAAGATAAAGTAAATCGTTGTGCAATGTCGTGTAGTGTTAAAGCACTTGAAACTAGACCAATAGCAACCGCACACGAAGTAACAACGTTTTGATTATGAGATATAATGCATATGACATTTCAATAACTACATATTGCCAGTTGTTTTGTGCAGGTTGTCAACGCAATGACGAAGATAATAATTTATCAAAAGAACTAGTGCAAGAACATATGTCGTATGAAACATTTTGCATGATTTTAGACCAAGTAGATACTATGCCTGTTTCTCATATACAACTATGTGGTGAGTTAGGCGATCCTATGATGCATCCACAAATAGATAAAATATTAGAACGTATATTAAAGTCAGGTTATGATATTAAGATTAATACAAACGGTGCATTGCGTAATCCATCATGGTATACAAAATGGGCAACTAATCCTAAGATTAGAATTTATTGGGGCATTGACGGGATAGATCATGTAACAAATGATAAGTATCGCAGAGGAGCAAACTTTAAAAAAGCATGGGAAAATATGAATGCATGGTTTAATGAAGGTGGATTAGGCGAATGGCATTTTATATTATTCAGTTGGAATATACATCAAGTTCCGGAAGTAGCAAGAATAAGCAAGGAAATTGGTTGCAAAGTTACATATAAAATGACACCAAGTGATAGTGGCAAAGATGGACTTACTGATGAATATTGGGATGAAGCAAAACAAATGGTATATACATATGCGACATGATATTAAATGTATGTCTTGGAAAGATGAAGATCCGCCTGAATGGAGTGCAGAAAGAGAGTGGGAAATTAACATAGATGGCAAAGTGTGGCCATGTTGTATATTTGTCATTGATGCATATCCATACCTATCACATGAATTACTTAAAACTCCAGAGTTTATGGAAATATATGAAAAAGATCCTAACTGGAATAGTTTACATCATCATACATTAGAAGAAATACAATCACATCCATTCTATACAGAAATAGTGCATCCAAAAGGTTGGGAAAGTGATAACCCACCTAACATGTGTGCAAAGTATTGTGGCAAGTGTAGGACAAGTAATCCAGAGAGATCGTCAGCAGGTCGTATAGAAAATATATAACTTGTTACTATAAATAGGTTGACATCCATTACATACCAGTGTTAGTATGATTGCAAGTTGTTAATGGGTGTGGTGCTAATGGTAACATAGCGGTCTCCAAAACCGAAGACGAGGGTTCGATTCCTTCCACCTATGCCAACTTTGATAAATAGATCTAAAAAACTATTTAACCAAGGAGGGTTGTGAAAAAGTTCAAACATTTCATAGCACACGAAACATTACCAAAAAAAACAACAATAGGAAATACTCATTCTAGAATAAAGTCTAGTTCAATGAACAAAGACAAAAAACGTTCTTATAAAAGGTATAGGGGACAAGGCAAATAACACTTGACAAATGCTTTATAAGTAGTATAATAAAAGCATGTCACAGTTAGAGAAACACCACTGGATGAATGGAATTGATGAATACCTAACACGTATTGATCATGTTCATGCTGACAAATTTAAACAAATTCATAAAGCAATTCATCAAGGACATATTTGGTCTATCAGAAACATGATGTTAGATCTAATAAAAGAGGGAACTAAGACTACCAGTAAAGCCAATACAAATCTTTTACTTTCCCATTACCTTCCTGACTATGAGCCAACAGAAAAGCAATTACTACGTTTTATACATAGATATGTAGACGATGGATTCTTAATTGATATATATCGATGGCTTGAAAATCACCAACATTTAGTTAGTTTAGATTTGAATGATCACTTCAGCAGAGGTCAAATCAAAAGTAAATTATGGCTAATGGAAGAACTACGTAATGTAGTTGAAGGTAACCAATTAGGAACAGTAGTATTGTATGGTGGATGGTATGCCACTATTGCACACTTCTTCTTTAAGTTTTTTAGTCCAACAACGCTATACAGTATTGATATAGATCCTAATACAGTTGAAGTAGCAGATGGTTTTAATCTAAGACAAGGCAAGTTAAACAATTGGCAGTTTAAAGCATTTGCTCAAGATGTTAACAGTATTACATATGATAACGAAGGTAAGCTAACTTTACCTCCAGATGATAGATTAGAAAACATTCCAATAAAACCAACAGTAGTAGTAAACACAAGTTGTGAACATATGAATGAAGATTGGTTTTATAATTTACCAGATGGGCAATTTGTAGTATTGCAGACAAATGATTATTTTGGAAATGAACAACATGTTAATTGTGTTAATGGTATCAATGAAGCACTAGCAAAATATAAATTCAGTGAGGTATACTTTAGTGGCGAATTAGATACACAATTATACAACAGGTTTATGATTATTGGGGTGAAATAATTATAATAGTTGTTAATGCATATTTTATTAAATTAAGTATTGACAACTACCTAGAAAAGTGGTATAGTATTAATTAAATAAACAGGAGCAAGTTATGATTACAAGTAGACAAATTGTTGATATTATTCGCAAAGAAAAGCAAAAGACAAAGAACACAGAAATGCAATCTGCATATGATAATATTCTTAACCGTATAGAGGTCATAGAGGATGTTGAATTGCATAATAGATATAGTTCATTTGGCATGACAAGAGAAGTAGACGATAGAATGTCAAAAGATGAGCTCGAAAAAATATTTAAGTAAAGAAACACTGGAAGTTTGGCACAGGGTAATAGTTAGGTATAAAGACAAAGAAGAAGCAGTCAAATGGCTAGACGATATGAATATCGTGGCACACTGGCAAGACTTTAACAATGACTATTTTGATGATGAGCTAAACACTATTCAATTTATTTTTCACGAAAGTGAAGATTCAGATTTGACATGTGCAGAATCATTTGCGATACAATTTAGTAAAGATAACGAGGTAAGAAGCTATGAGGTTTAAAGATATAAAATTTAAAAAAACAACGACTCCCAAAGGTATACAAGCGTTAATTCAGTTTGGTCCATACGAGCTAAGTGTTATTCAAAACGAGATGTCATATGGTGGGCAAATGGGTTTATATGAAATAGGAGTGTTCTCAGGTGAAGAACTTATTGAATTACCTGGCATCACTGAAGATGGTGATTGTGTTAGAGGGTATTTGACAGAGTCAAATGTTGATGCAATCATGCAAAAAATGTATTTAATCACCGCAAAAAATCCGGTGAATATACAAGTAAGAAATATGGAGACATCACAATGAAACAAGAACTTTACTTAGAATATCAAGTAGGAAATAAAACTGCCCGAGTAATGAAACGGAACGATCAATTTGAAGTTGATTTTTTTGACGGTCAGAAACAAATGGGAACTATTAACTATGCAGATAAAAGTATACACTTTGTAGAAGACGCTGCTGAAAACTGGGTAACAGGAATTATGACACAAGCTACGCTAAATACGTATAGTATAAAATAGCAAGCAGAGGTATCATGTCAGACATTATTAACGATATTAAACGAACGTCACAAGTAATCAGACGTTGTCAAAGAAATTGGGATCTTTCAAAATCAATCCCACGTGAACACATTGAGCTATTAGCAGAAGTAGCCAAGAACTCGCCAGCCAAACAAGATGAAGCATATTTTGATGTATATGCTATTACTGATAGAGGACTAGTTGAAGAACTGTATGAAGATAGTTACGGATTTACAACTGGTGTATTAGATGGAGTTGAGTTTGAAGTTTGGCCTAATTCTCAATCAAGAGCTAATCTTATATTTTGTTGGGTAGCAAAACAACCAAAAACAATGCGTAATTATTATCAAGATAACGTAGATAATGATCATTTTATTGCAAGTGAGTATGATGTAGAAGATGCTGATAAAACTCCAGGTAAGCCTAAAGATCCAGGTGAATGGAGTAGAAATGTTGAAAACACTTATACATCAATTGGTATCTCAACAGCATGTGTGGCTATGGCGGCAGCACGTTTGGGATATGTAACTGGCTACAATAAAAATGTAGGAGAGTTTGACCATACAATTGAAATTGATACAAGTGATACAGTATGGATGAGATATTCATTGGGTATAGGATTTCCCCTTGAAGACCAACCTCATCATATTGATAACGAAGGAAGAAACTTCATGTCTTATTCAATGACTACAGAACGAGATAATGAAGTTATTGAAGTTACACGCCAAGACGGCAAAATCATCAAAACTAAAATCATTTAAATTAAAATAGTAACAATAGCGTCTATGGTGGAATAGGTAGACACGACAGACTTAAAATCTGTTGCTTATGGCGTCCCGGTTCGAGTCCGGGTAGACGCACCAATAAAAAGGGCAGTGTAAAAACTGCCCTTTTACTTTAAATCATTTGTAATGCTAGTTCAGTTGTCTCTGTTACTCGTCGAGTCCAACCACGTCCAAAAGTTTCAAAAGTTTTTAATCGTTCATAATAACCTTGTCTTGCTTCTTGGAAATTTTTGATTGCATTATCTAATCCGACTTTGTCTACATATTCATTAACGCATCTTATTGTATTAGGGCCTATGCCTCCGTCTACTGTAGTTCCAACCATCTTCTGCAAATATTTTGCAGTTCGGCCAGTGCCTGCGTTAACACCAAAGTCAAATACGCATAAATCTAATCCGTTAGGTAAATCGTCACCTTTGACTCTGTCCCAATAATTTTTTCTATATATTGGAGCAACGTCTTTAACGGTTAGATCACGCATACTCTTTGTTCCGCCCCATTCTTCATAAACTCGCTTAGTTACTCCTAAGTTAGTCTCGCCTCCTGGGTCTTTTGGGTGATTTACGTAACCACCCTCATGGTGTAAAATAGTTTCTAGACATTTGTCGTAGTTTCTATGTGCCAATTTTTAATCCTCTTCTCGTTTCCAGATTGTCCATGCACCCCATACGATTGCCACCCAAGCGGCAATTTTAGCTAATGGTGTGAACATTAGAAAAACAACACCTGCAGCGATTAGCATCATGCCATCCCATGTAGTGCGTTCTTTGAAAAGTCCTGTGACTTTATTCTTTAAATAGTTAAACATAGTGTTCTCCTTTATTTCAACAGGTCACATCTTGGCCTGCGTAACGTATTTATGACAAAATTATGACTAAATACACTTAATGTGAGGAGTAACTACATGGAACTAGTGCATAAGCATATTATATTAAGAATTGAAGCAAAAAAGCCACCTACTGAGCTTGAATTACAGCTATGGATGGCACAACTAGTAGAAAAGATAGATATGAAAATATTAGCAGGTCCTATAGCTGCTAACATAGATTATATGCCAGGAAACAATGGACCAACCTGTGTTGTTATTATTGAAACATCACATTTCGCCTGTCATGTGTGGACTGACTCTGATCCAGCTCTAATACAACTAGATGTATATACATGCGGTCCATTTGATCCACATAAAGTGTTAGAACACATTCAAGTGTGGGAACCAACTAAAGTCGAATACAAATACCTAGACAGAGAACACGGATTAAACGAAATAAGTATTGACAAATAATATAACCTGCGTTATACTAGTAGAGTATATAAAGCGTTAGGAGTATTATATGACTATGCACTTAGTTGGTCCTTACATGACCACAACTCAATACAGTCGTAAGAAAAAGAAAAAACATATGACTGTTGAAAAACAAGAAAAGCTAAAAATACAATGGCGTAAACACAACAAAGATTGTCGCAGGCGTCATATTCATTCAGCACAGTTTGAAAAATTTGAAGACTTTGTTGATTACATCAATGGAACATATACAGCACCAAAAAGAGAATATGTTGGTAAAGCATATGAACCACCAAAGCTACGTGAAACTCCAGAATATCCAAGTTTGAGTAATAACGTTGGCGGATCAGCCCCTCGCAAAGAATCTATGAAATACACAGGTGAACGTAAGTTACTAGGCATTGCAACAATGCATAAAAGCAATATGGTCCCGGTATTTGCTGATAACAAAGATGAAGCTATAGAAATTGCTAGAATGAGGCGTTGAATTTTTTATATTAACGAGGATTGTAGTAATGAAGAAAACAGGACTATTTCGATATAAAGTAATGGAATGGCATCGTGAAGCAAATGAAGAACGTAGACATTATCGAGAAAATTCTATTAGTTTAAAAGAGTATATTACACGCTACCGTTGGTGGTTGCGTGATAAGTTTAGAAAGGAACAAGATGCAAATAGAAAGAACTGAAGAAGAAATTTTAGAACAAGCAATAAAGGAGTGGAAACAAAAGGGTGGTAAAATCCAAATATGCGAACCAGGAGCCAGAACAGAAGATATACAGATCGGACAATGGGGGAAACGTAAGAAAAATAAAAAGATTGGTGCAATAAAGACTGATAAGTTTGATAAAGAAAGCAAGTAATGTATAAGGTAACAGCATACTTTAAAGATCATAAGGTTGTTGAAAAGTTTTATAGCTTATATGATGCAATAGATTTTAGAGATAGTGCAGATGCTAACTATCCTAAAAAAGTAAAATTTGAAAAGGTAAAAGATATGAGAGAATGGGTATATGAATGTTGGAATGCAGTAATGGATGATAAACGAAATCCATTAAGTAATATCCCAGACTTCAGCACTAGGCATATGATTATGCAAGTATTAGCATGGATGTGGTGTATTACATTTGCATTTATTGTAGGTAGTATGTGGGCTGGAGTAGTTTCTATGATGATACATGTAGTATTACTAGGAGCCATTGCAGTAACAGTTGCTACATTTGAAACAGCAAAACGTAAACCACAGTTTTTTGTAAGAGATAATCGTATTAATTCAAGAGCTCCAGGTGGCGAACACGAGTAGAAACTCCTTAGATCAATGATAGATATTGTATCACCTTGTGTTAGTCTATGTGGAGTAAACGAGGACGGTTTTTGTCCTGGTTGTGGAAGAACATTGGAAGAACGAAAAGTATGGAAAAAAGATAACCCATCTACAGAATGGAAACTTAAAAACATTGAAGATGCTACAGCACGTTTAGATGAACAAGCATTAGATCACTTCCATGCAAGTTACGAATTTAAAAAGACACATGGATTAAGTATCAAAAAATATATTAAAAAAATGGAAGAAAAAGGTTGACAAAACCAAGAGTTCTTGCTATAATATGTGTATGTTAAATGAAAGAGAAGATATGAAAAACTACAAAATTATACTTACAGATTGCGATGGAGTTTTACTTAATTGGGAAGCAGCATTTCACCAATGGATGGAGTCGCATGGACGTAAGGTAGTAGCGTCAGGTATGTATGATATTGCACAGCAATACGGATTAACTAAACCAGAAGGTAAGACACTTATTAAAATATTTAATGAAAGTGCATGGATGGGTTATTTAAAAGCATTTCGTGATGCACGAAGTGGTGTTGCTAAATTATACGAGCATGGATATCGTTTTCATTGTATTACTAGTTTAAGTTTAGATCAAAAAGCACAACGTTTACGAGCATATAACTTAGAAAATGTTTTTGGCAAAGGAACATTTAAAGAGTTAGTTTGTTTAGATACTGGTGCAGACAAAGATGATGCACTAGCAAAGTATAAAGATAGTGGACTTTGGTGGATTGAAGATAAGGCAGAAAATGCCAAGTGTGGAGTTCAGTTTGGATTACGACCTATATTAATTGCACATGAACACAATGAAGGTTCAAGCAATGATACTACTATGGCTAGGTTAATGGATTGGAATGCTATTACTACACATATTTTAGATAACGATAATATTTAACAGCAAGCAAGTTAGGGCTTTATTTTTAACTCTGTTAAATGTTACTTAATATTATCGTCACCGTAAATGTCTAGAACTGCACTTACCGCCGGGTGTCTTTCAACTTCATTTTTAGTGAATTCAACTACACTAATCATTTTATTATTGCGGGTTTTAAGCAATTCTACAAAATCTTTCAGACCGTTATGTTCAAAACCACGGTCATGCTGGTTGAGGTCTCCTGTAACTACTATCTTTGAATTGTTGCCAATACGGGTTAACAACATTTTCATCTGACTTGGTGTAGCGTTTTGCATTTCGTCTGCAACGATCCAAGCGTTTTTAAATGTTCTACCACGCATGTAGGCTAACGGTGCGATTTCGATAACATTTTCTTCTATCATGTTTTCGATTTCTTTTGGACTCCAATACTCTTCCATTACGTCGAATATAGGTCTTGTCCAAGGTGCCATTTTTTCAACAAGTGTGCCGGGTAGAAAACCGTGTTGTTCATCAACTGATACAGCTGGTCTAGTAATAACAATTTTATCGCATTGTCTATTATTCATTGCGTCTATGGCGGCTAATACGCCAAGCATTGTTTTACCTGTTCCTGCTGGTCCCATAGCAAACACAATATGCTTGCTGACATCATCTAGCATTTCAAGATAGTCCTCTTGAAGTAGGTTTTTTGGGATAATTTGCACGTGTTTCTGCCTACGTCTGTAAGCACTTACTGAAATAACATCATTTGAATAACTTTGATGTTGTTGTTTTTTTGTTTTTCGAGCTCTTTTTGCCATCTTAACTCCTATTATAAGGTTTTTACATTGGCCTAACTTGCCTGCTCATAAGTATTTAACAAAGAAACGCATAAGTTAACATTGTGTTTAAAGTCTAGATAAATAAACATATAAGGAAGATAAAACTATGGATCAAAATTACATTATAGATACACTTAAAAACAACATTAATCGTCAAAGTGCGTTAGATACACTTATTGACTTTGAGCGTGTTTTAGATAATCAAAACATTTATACATATGCAAATTGGCTTGATGGCGAAGTTGTTGAAGGACCACACATTGAAAAATATTGGGTAACAGTTACATTAATGTATCCATACAAAAAAATGCCTGATCCAGAAGCAGCAAAGCGTTTATTAAAACATGACTGTAAAGTATACTATGCAAAAGATACTCTAATTACAGCAGCTAAACTTAAAGACCCTACTGATAGTGAACCAAGAGACGGTTCAGATGGAAAAAGACCAGGGCAACATAGAGCTAAGAAAATTGAAGAACCAATTTGGTTAGTAACATTAGAAATTCCACGTAAGTTTATGCAAGAGTTAGCAACAGCAGATTTAAGTATTGCTAATGATACACTAGATGGTGAATCAGTAAGTGCAGCTATGGACGATGGAGCAGGAGATAATGATGCAACAGCACAAATCTAATATTAGCGAAAACATTAAGCATAATGATTTAGCAGGATTAGTAAAACCAATATTCAGCGTTGATCAGTATAAGTCAAAATTAGGCGAAGATGAAAACGTAATTGTAGTTGCATTTGTTGTTATGGATCTAGAACCAGCACAAGAACTAAGTCAATTTTTAGAAACTGGACATGACGTAATTGATATAGATGTAAGCACAGGTCCAAATGAAGACGGACACTATTCTGTATTTGTTGAAATAAACAGAGATAGCAAAGCATTTGAATGTTTAGATGCAATCGTTAAAGATGTTCAACGTTCAAACACAGAACTTACAAATCCGCAATTTACTAGTTACGAAGATAAGAGTCCAAGAGATTGGAACGAAGAAAACTTTACTAACAACGTTATTATTGATAGCTATAGTTATGTTATGAAGCATAATCCAGAAGCTAAACAAATAAAAGAAAGAATTGACTTCCTTAGGAAGTATTAATTCAGGTAAAAAAGATGTTTACAAAACTCAAAGTTTATATTATAATGTTTACAGCGTTTGCAATGTTTGCCGGTGTAGCTTATTGGTATTATACAGATACACAAAAAGCACTAGCAGTTGCAGCCGCCAACCAAGCAAAACTTGAAACAAGTTTAAGCATACAAAAAGAAACAACAGCAAGTTTGCAAGCAGATATAAAACTAATGACAAAAACAATCAAAGAACTTAATCAAGAATTTGCACTAAGTAGATTAAATGTTAAAAGAATAGAACAATTGTTTACACAAAGTGAAGATGGAACTTCACGTGATTTTGGCGAGCTAACAATTCAGCAACCAGATTATGTAGAAGAAAAAATCCAAAAAGGAAATGACGAAGTTTTTAGATGTATAGAATTACTAAGTGGCCAGGAGGCCCAACAAGGAGAAAAAGAAAATGCAGAATTTATTGATTGCCTCAGCACTAATACTAACACTGACTAGTTGCTCAAGTATACCTAACATAATAGACATTAATACTTCTCCAGTAGAAAGACCTCCACTAGTGGTCCCTGATGTAGATGAATTTACTACAAGACCTATTGAATGGACAGTTGTAACACCTGAGAATCAAGATCAAGTATTCCAGGATTTAAACAATGAAGATATAGATGTGGTACTTTACGCAATCACTGACGATGGATATAAAAATCTTTCGTTAAATATGGCAGATATTATTAAGTTGGTAAAACAGCAAAAATCAATAATAGCCGCTTACGAAAAGTATAACAATGAAGAAGAAGCAGAATAATCCTTGGGATGTCTTAGGCATCCAACCAGATTCAGATATTAAAGAAGTTAAGCAAGCATATAAAAATCTTTCTATGCTACATCACCCAGACAAAGGTGGTAAAGTTAGAGACTGGCTGGCAATAGCAGATGCATACGAAACCATTAAGACAAATAAGTATGTTCCTATATTACCATCAACCAGCACACAATTATTGAATTTAACCCTTAGTTTAAAACAACAAATTTTAGGACTAGATGATATTGTTGCAATTGATGACGGCAATGAAGAAATATACATGCAAGTTAAGATAAGACCTGGAGCAGTTTCAGGAGATAAAATACAAGTAGTTAAAGATAAAAAGAAATACATAATTAATATTAAAGATAAGGCACATTCGGTCTTTACAAGACAAGGATCTTCGCTTATAATGTATAAGAAGTTATCAGTAATAGATGCATTAAAACGAACACCAATATTAATTGAAGGACCAACAGAAGAGTTTATTGAAGTAGACTTACCTGAAGAAATACAAACCGGAACTATACTAACATTACCAAAGCATGGATTATATGATAAAAATAAAAGACAGCGTGGAAATTTGAAAATACATTTAAATGTTGAACTACCAATTCTCACTGATGAGAATATTAACGATTTTATAACAAGGTTAAAAGATGACTGATATTGAAAAAATTATTATTACAGCTATTGATTTAGCAAAACGTTTCAAGCATGAATACGTAACTATCGAACATCTTACAGCCGTTATTTTAGATGACGAAGAAGTTCGTAGTATGTGTTTTGATATTAATGCAGACTTTGAAGGTATTCAAGTTGCACTTATACATTACTTGCAACATAGTTGTGATGAGATTACAGGTGCAAAAGATATAGAACCAGAGCCTAAAAAAACACAGATGCTTGAAAGAGTATTCAATCGTGCATTAACACAAGCACTATTTCAAGGCAAAAAGGCAATTGATCAGTTAGATCTAGTATTAAGTATTTTAGGCGAGGACAAAAGCACAAGTTGTTTTTTCTCTGAAAGCCTAGGATTAACAAAATCAAAAGTATTAGGATGGATGCAAGAAAGTTTTGCAGAAAACTTTAGAAGTGATGCTGACCAACAAAGAGCATACGAAGAAGCATATCATCAACATCATAAAAAGAATCAAATGGGACCTCAAACACATATAGAGGTATTACAACAGTTTTGTAATAACTTGTGTGAGAAGCATGCAGATTTTGAAGATGTTATTGGACGCAGAGAAGAATTAAAAGATCTTGTGCAAACAATTGCACGTAAGAAAAAATCAAATGCTATTTTAACAGGACCAAGTGGTGTTGGTAAAACAGCTATTGTTCAAGGACTAGCAAAACTTATTGTAGAAGGACATGTTCCTGATATTATCAAAGGAACTACAGTTTGGGAACTTGATATGACCAAACTGATCGCAGGCACAAAATATAGAGGTGACTTCGAAGAACGTATGAAGCAACTAGGTGACGCATTACAAAAGTTAGATAACATTGTTTTATTCATTGATGAAATACATACAGTAATTGGTGCAGGTAGCACAAGTGGAAGTTTAGATGCAGGTAATATGTTAAAACCAGCACTTAGTGGAGGCAAGTTAAAAGTAATTGGTGCAACCACAGATGAAGAATATAGAAAAGTATTTGAAAAAGAAACAGCATTAGCACGTAGGTTTACAAAGATAAATGTAACTGAACCAACAGTTCAAGAAGCAAAAGAAGTATTGCGTAATACATTAGATCATTACGAAGCATTTCATGAAGTAGATATTGATATAGCATCGGCAGATTTAGCAGTTGATTTATCAGCACAGTATATCTTTAATAAGAAACTTCCTGATAAAGCATTTGATATTATTGATAGAGCATGTGCATTTAATAGAATCTTGCCAGAAGAAGAACGTGTAACAACTATTGGTATAGAAGAGATACGCAGCGAAGTAGGTAGATTAACTGGAATACCAAAAGAACATTTAGGCACAGCGATAGAAGAACAATCAATTAAAAAACACACAGAAGTAAAATCATTTTTAGAAAACACAGTATTTGGTCAAGCACATGCAATAGAAAAAGTATCAAATGCAATTACAGTAAGTTTAGCAGGATTAAAAGATCCTAATAAACCTGTTGCAAGTTATTTGTTTACAGGACCCACAGGTGTTGGTAAAACAGAACTTGCTACACGTTTAGCACAAGCAATGGCAATGAAAATGGTGCGTTATGATATGGCGGAATACCAAGAACGTCATAGTGTATCAAAACTTATTGGATCACCTCCAGGTTATGTAGGACATGGAGATGGCAAAGCAGGTGATGGATTATTAATTACACATTTAGAAGATAATCCAAATTGTGTATTACTACTAGACGAAGTAGAAAAAGCACACCCTGATATTATGAGTGTTATGCTAAGTTTATTAGATGAAGGCATAATTACAAGTAGCACAGGCAAAAAAGTCAGTGCAAAAAATGCCATTATTATAATGACAAGTAATCTAGGAGCAAGAGATGCCGCTATTAAGAGCATCGGATTTAACGAAGAAACATACAACGATAGTGCGGTAACAGAAGCTATTAATAACTTCTTTGCACCAGAGTTTAGAAATAGACTTGATGGTGTTATAAGATTTAATCCATTACAGCCTGAAAATATGCAACGTATTGTTATAAAATTCTTAAGACAATTAGAAGGATATGTTGAGGGCAGACACATTAAAATTCATTGGAATAAGAACTTATTAAGCATGTTGCAGGATAAAGGATATAGTGTTACAATGGGAGCTCGTCCGCTTGCACGTTTAATTAATGAGAAAGTTAAATTACCATTAGCATCATATATGATGGAAAATACAAATGTTAAAGAAATTGACATAGCATATGATGTTACTAACGATACAGTTAATATTCTGCCAGCCAAAAGGGTTATGGTAGATGAACAGCCAGCATAGACAACACCTAAATTGGCAACCAGTTAGAAAACTATATTATAAAAAATATTATAATGTTGTAAGAACTGGCACACATCCAACTCATCAAAAAATAGACCTACCTAAAAAGTTTGCTAAGGAATATAGAATAGTAGATAGATTTGTAGGCATACAACCTGATGACAATGGTAACAATGCGTTTACTAATATTGCTAGTGTATACACCAATAACGAAGAATTAATACAGTATATACTAAAGTATTACGAAGTTACTGGAATAGAAACCCCATACAATCAAACACATTTAGATTATTTACTAGATACTAATAGAGAAATTATCTATAGAGATAAAGCATGGTATGATCAATATCATCACAAGGTAAGAATATTTGAATCATGGCGTAGTAGAGCATCTGTTAATAAAGCTAAACCCATGGAAGTGTTATATATATTTGACGAATTATTTAAACGTATAGATTCACGATGGAATGGACAAGGACGAGATCATTCAAATCTATGGTCGCATTCACGATATTTTTCTTATCCTACAATATATACCAACAATGAACCATCAATAATGCTACTTAAAATGTCATATAACTCAATGTTAAGCATAAATGTGGAAACTGTAGTCACGCCAGATTTCCTAAAGTAGATAAATACAAGTATATATTTACATATAGAAATATTGAATTAGAGAGACAAAATAATGGCTAACACACAAATAGTATTAACAAATAAAGCAGAGCTTACTTATACCGGTGATAAGGTTAAAGGTGACGGCTATTATGGTTATGCAGATGGACTGCATACTATGAGCTTTCATTTTAAGAATTTCAAAGGAAGAATCTTCTGTCAAGCAACACTAGTTGATGAACCAACTGAAGCTGATTGGTTTAACATTGGGTTGGACACAAATACAGATTACTACGAATACACTACACAAACAAGTGGAACAGTAGGAACAACCTTCCAAGGAAATTTTGTTTGGCTTAGAGTCAAAATAGATAGAGATTTTATCGGTGATGCAACATATGATTCAGCAACACATGGTCAATTTGATAAAGCAGTTCTTTTAATTTAGTATAAATATATAAAAGCAAGGAGAGTATACAGTGCCAATTAAAGCGTTTAGCGGAAGTATTAGTTCATTACCATTACCAGAAGTCGTTCTTAGCGATGTGGTAGAAGATGGTGAGATTCTAGTTTATAACAAATCTTTAAAAGTATTTGAAAATAACTTGGCAGCTGATAAAGCCACAGGTAAATTATATGTTACCGGTGCAGTTAGCACAGGTGGAAACAGCGTTGTAGATTCTGTTGCTAATAGAGATATAAAACTAAAAGGTTTATCAGAAGGTAATATGATTACTATCAACGAAAGTATTGATGGTAAGAGTTTAGTTATTGGAGTTAATTCAGCTATAGCAAATGCAACAGCAGGCTTTACAGGCGAATTAAAAACAAGTGATATCGTAGTTGTTCCAGATAATACAACAGTTGAGTATAAGTTTTATAAAGTTAATAATGGACAAGAGTTACAACTAAATGGAAACTTTACAATTGTATACAGAAATGGACGTAGACTAAGTCCAGATGAATATTCATTTACTGTAAACAACACTGCAATCTTTCATGATATCAGAGAAGGTGATGAATTACACATTGATACAATTACCGGTGAAACAGATAATAAACTAGTTCATAGTAAACGTGTAACAGTTCAAGCTAGTGTAAATGCATACGAATTCCAAGACCTACAAAACAATTTAATAACAATAAACAATCACTTTTTAGAAGTGTTTGTAAATAGAATTAAAGTTCATCAACGTGATTACGCTGTTCAAGAGAACAAGGTAGTATTTGCTTCAGGAAGCATTGTTGATCAGGACGAATTAGAAATAATTACACTAGGAGACATTTAATGCCAAACACAAGAGTGACACATATAAAATCAGGCGCAGACGCTGATTTTAAATTAGACTACGATACAATTTATGTATACGACGAAGTAAACAACCAGCTTACAACAGTAGCCTCTTTAGGCGATGTGCAAGCAAACCAATACGTATTTTTTGGAACCAAAAGTGATAGAAGAATTGACGCAGCTGAAAAGAATTTAAGTCTCCTAATTCATAAGCTAGAGCAACTTACTACTGATGATATTCCACAAGGTTCTAACAACACATATTTGTTAAACAACGGTTCAACAAGTCAAGCAGTGGCAACAGATGCTGTTAACTTAGATGCAAGTGGATCAAAAATATTCAAGCAGTTTGCAAGTGATAGACTAGAATTTAAAACTGTAAAAGCAGATGCAGGTATCACACTAACAGAAGATGCAACAAGCGTTACAGTTGGATTAGACGGAAATGCAAATGCAAACAGTTCAAGTTGGAGTGCTAAAATTAATTTTGATGCAAGTGGTGATCCAAGCACAGTAGAAAATTTACCAGCAGGTGTTTCAGTTGCTGTTTCAGGAACAAATATTACATTTACACATGGTTATGCAAGAAGTGTTAAGAGTGTTGTATACATGGGATATGATCAGGCAACAGACGAATATCGTATGAGATTCCCTACAGCAACGTATATTGTTAAAACAACTCCAAGCACACTAACAACATCATTTACTATTAGTGTAAATACTGCGGCAACTGGTGCTGATGCAAGTGGACATGCGTTGATGAATGTGGTGATGTAATATGGCAATTGTTATCGATGCGCCTAAATTACTGCCCATAAGGATAACAGCTTTAACGCCGAAAGACGTTAAAAATAATTACGTTTATACCTATAATGCAGAAATTGATATAACTGCTCAGTTACACAGCGGAACCACAGGTTTCGTTGCAAAACAATATGACGGCAGAGATGTAAAAGTAGGCGACTATATTGCTACTACTTCTTCAGGTAAAATATTAAAAATAGCATCTATTACTAACACAGGACCAACAAGGGTTGTATGTGTGTTAATGGATGAAGACCAAATGAATGCTGCTGTAGACCCTACACAGTTTGGTGAAAGTTCAATTGATAAAGATGATGGTATATTGTTTGCTGTTAAAGAAGGCAAACCATTTATATTCCCATTGCCAAATGTATTACCAGGTGGATTAACAAACGAATTTGCAATACAAATATTCTCACGTTTTAACTATGTATCAAAAGCAAGAAACATTAATGTTGAACAACAAATACACACATTTGAAATAGGCGAAACAGTATTACTAACAGACAACGGTTGGGTTGCAGCAACAACGAATCCAACAGGTGTTGTTGTAAAAACAGATGACGACAGTTTTGGCGTAAGATTATTTGGAGACAAAACATCGGTTCAACTTCCAGGTGATGTAGGTGACGTTTACTATTGGGATGAAGTTGACAGAATGTTAACCAAAACTCCAACTAGTCAAAATGCAGTAAAATTATTTCAAAAAATAGATTCAAACGAAGCATTACTTTTAGGTAATGTTGGTGGCAATAGTGGCGGTGGCGGCGGAGGCGGTGCGTTTAGTGGCGCATTTACTGACCTTACAAATGTGCCTAGCACACTTGCTGGTTATGGAATTACAGATGCAGTTATTAGTCCAGCAGATTATGGACAATTAGTAAACAAACCAACTATACCAACTGATGTTAGTGACTTAACAGACAGCACTAATTTACTAAATGGTGGAACACCATTTAGCGGTAATTACAACGACCTAACAAACAAACCGGTATTGTTTAGTGGACAATGGAGTGATATTACAGGCACACCAGCTCTATTCACCGGTAATTACAACGATCTTTACAACAAGCCTACTATACCAGCAGACTTAGGAGATCTCACAAATAACGCAGGATATTTAAAGACTATAACAAGTTCTGATGTAGTTACAGCACTAGGTTACACACCACAGAATGCCGCAACAGCATTTGG
>Ga0209535_1001108_pt1 | contig 18509 bp, 21 predicted proteins | sample LinPmetageLP28_FD_184041 | JGI IMG/M metagenome (GOLD analysis project Ga0209535, IMG submission 184041) | Marine viral communities from the Pacific Ocean - LP-28 (SPAdes) (version 2) | ecosystem: Environmental > Aquatic > Marine > Oceanic | place: Pacific Ocean | collected 2009-08-22
AATTATCCTATCGAAGTACTCTATATAAATGAAAAAGCCTATGATGGTCTTATCTTTTAAGTTTCTATCTCTTTCTACTTTCATATCGTAGCTAGATAAACCATCTTCTAGTCTAGTCTCTAATTCTATTGCAATATCATTCTGTTCTGTAGAAGTAATATTCCCAAACTCTGTTGGTAGGAATTGGACCTTAACACCTTTCTTCTGTGGATCTTCGTTCGTATCTACTTTTAGTATAAATGAATGTCCAGCAAACTTAATTTTTGCCGCTTCATTTATTGTCTGTCTTATTATGGATTCTAGATTGTTCATATTTTATAAATAGTTAACCTAATAACATTTGTTTATTATTGTTGTTATCTTCTTTTAATATTTGATGACTTGCAACTGCTCTGTTACGTCCCCATTGTTGAATAGACCACTGTAATCTGTCTGTTGTAATTTCAACAATCTCTTTAGAACCATCTACTAATTTAAACTCTATTACGTATTTTTTCATAATTTAATTAGATCTTTTGTATATTCTACAATTTGTTTAATATCAATGACTAAGTTACCTAAGGCAAACGTTCCAATTTCACCACTATCCTCTATAATCCTACTTAGTTTCTGTATATAAATAAAGTCATTATCCGTAAATTGCTGACAATCTATGTTAATTACTATGTCGTTAGTTATGTCTGCATCTAGAGTCAATACTCTTTTAGATAGGTCAAACAAGGTATTTACTTGCTCATTTTTAACATAGTTACTAAAATCACAATCAGTATAAACGTTATCACACCATGGTTCAATTGCATTAACTAGTACTTCAGTTGCATTCTGCAATACGTAGCCCACATTGTATTTAGGTGGGACTAATGGTACTAGGAGTTTGTCATGAGCTACAAAATGACCCCACTTACGAATAAAGTTACGAGTTGATCTTTGATTCTGTGCTAACCATTCTGGACTATCTTCGTATATGTTCTTAGCTTTATCTAGAGTATTTCTTCTGCTACCTCTAGAAGTCATATGATATACAAACCCATCCCATACTTGTTTAAACTTAACTCCGTTTAATTGGAACCTATTAAATATGTCTGAGTCTTCTTTAGATTGAGGAGCATATAGTGCATCATGTCCACCTATCTCTTGAAAGTCTTTTCTATAGAATGCCCAAGGTGCAAATATACCACCAGTAATTTTACCTGCGTCTTTCATAGATGGGAGTTGTTTTAAAAACTCCTCTTCTAAGAATTCTTCAGGTTCCACTCCTCCGCTCCATAATATCTTTTCAGGTCCATCAGGATGTAAAGGAGGTTCAATACGTGTCAATGATACTATGGTCTTTTCTTCTATCTCTCTCTCTATAGCATCTAAAGCTCCAGGACATAAGTACATATCAGCATGATAAATCATAGCTACGTCATTAGTGGCTACTTCATTTATTAATCTGTCATACAGTATAGTGTGTCCTAATCTTTTACCCGTATCATTTAAAATGGCTTTAAAGTTATCATCTTTAGCCATCATCTCTTGACACCACACCCAAGTGCCATCTGAAGAAGCATCATCTGCTACACATATTTCTACCTCATGTTTGCCTTGATGCTTCCTTATTGCATCGTAAGCCCACTTAAGATATTTTAAATTGTTTCTTCCAGGTTGTATTAAACTTATCTTCATGGTAATATTTTTTATAATTATCTTTAGCAGCTTTACTACAGAAAGTATAGAATGCTTTGTCTTCTTTTAATTTAGTGATTTTTTCAATAGCTCCAGGAATATCTCCTAAATCAATTGATAAATTAGGGTGACATATCTCTTGAGTATCCAATCCTTTATAACCAATACAAGGTATACCTAAATATGCACAGTTAAGAGCAAAGGTACCAGCTGCATGAGTACGCATAAGGTGCACTCCATATTTAACTTTGTTTAGTTCTCCTATCCAATCAGCCCAATTCATATAGGGTAACTGAGTAATACCTAATTGAGTTTCTCCTTCTTGTCTTCTGCCCATACTAGGAGAGTATATCTTTTCGTCTAATTGACTTGCAACCATAAATGAATCAAAACCTCCATACCAACTAACAAAATTTCCTCCAATCATTACACCTCTTCTATCTACTTCCGGAAGATCTTTTATTACATCTTCAATCATTAACGTAGGTAAAATCCTAACATCTAAATGTCCTGTTATACCTTTATAGTATTGTTGATCTACTTTATTATGAGCAAATAGTATATCTGCTTTTCTTAGTGTATTGTAATACCATATCTGTTCTGTAAGAGAATAGTCTTGGAAACACCACTGAGGTCCTTCTTGCATTATAGCTACCTTATTAGCATAACTTCTAATCTTATCAAATGTATTAGCTGACATCCAGTTACTCACATTTTGTTTTGGTATTACAACTAATGCTAAATCGTATTTATCTGATGGGGTGTAGTTATAAGGAAAGCAATCAGCTTCTAGAGTACAAGGCCATGCTTGTTCGGTTCTCATCATCTTTGTACTACGAGGAATCTTACCTGTAAAGCCCATTTCTGTTACATAACAAATCTTCATAGTCCTTTAATATAATCTATAACGTTTATTGTAGGTTTATATCCCAACACTTCTTTTGCATGAGATGTATCAGCTAAACCTTTAGGTCTGTCTCCTCTTCTAGCAGGTATAAATTCAAAGTGATGATCGAATGCATCTGCTATTTCCAGTACACTGTAGTCTTTACCTGTACCTAATTGAAACTCATCATTTCTAATGTTATCTCCTGCTAGTACTAACCCTTGAACAATGTCGTTAACATGGGTAAAGTCTCTACGTTGAGTACCATCACCTGTTATAGTAAGAGGTATATCTTCATCTCTTTGTTTCTTAAATATATTAATAACTGATTGCCATTCATTAGACCAAGTATCTGTCTTTGGTCCAAACACATTATAGAAATAACATATATTATAATCTATTCCATACCAATCACCATATCCTTGAATTAACTTAGCTACAGTAGATTTAAAAAATGCATAAGGAGAATGAAGCTCTCCAGGATAAGATAACTTAGTAGATGATCCTGCATATATAATAGGAGTTTTATATTTCCTAATAGCTTCTAGTAACTTAAAACTACCTAGTATGTTATACTTAAAAGCAGTATCAACTTCATCGAACGATGGAACTACTTTAGAATACTCTCCTAAATGGTAAACTAAATCAAATGAAGGATCAAATGCTTCAGCTGATTGGATAGTTGAAATAGGGTGGTATAAAACTCCTGGTGATCTATCAAACCTGTTAGTAACTGTATGGGCAATGTGATTTTCAACTGTACCAGCTGAATAATTATCCCAGCTAGTTACCCTGTTTCCATCTTTTACTAACCTCTCTATAAGATTAGTCCCTACTGCTCCAGCTCCTCCAGTTACTAAGATGTTTTTATATTCCATGCTTCTTTTAAGTTACTTATTGGCTTATCTACACAGTATAAAGATAAGAACTTTTCTTGGTGATTCCAAGCATTATTGAACTTATCTTTATCTAATTCAAACTCTTTTATTTTACTTTTAAGATCTTCTACTGTAAATTCACCGGTCATAAGCGCATCAGGATGACATAACCTTGTATGTAAGTCTGATTTATCTGTACCTATAACTAAACTACCAACTGATGCTGCATCGAATGCTGCTTGACCAACTCTATTTGCAATTGAAACAAAGTACTTACTCTCTGATAGCTTACCATAGTACTTATTTCCATCATTTTCATTACCTCCAAACATAAAGGGTTTAAGAGATGTTTCACTTAGTGGTTGAGTAGGTAAATCAAATTGATTATTACTATAGAAGTTATTAACTTGATCCATTGTCATAGCGACATTATTATTACCGTTAGTAATGAAATGACCTACTGTTCGATAGTCTAAGAATATCTTTTCTTTTTTATTATTAAATGCTTTTCGTAAGTATTTAGGTACTCTAGGGAAGAGCATATTAAGAGCTTGTGGTAACCTTACTACTTCTTCTCCGGATTGTAGTGTATGATCTAAGTATACATCGTATGCAAAACCCATTGAATGCATTTGCCAACTTGAATGCTCTGCCATAATATAGCAAAATAACGTTTTAGGAAAATGCTTCTTTAAATCTTCTATCCATGGACCTAAAATAGGGTCGTGAGTAATTACTATATCGTACTTAGCAAAGTCTATCTGTTCGATATTAATTACATTAGCTGTGCTCTCCATCATAGTTTTAACGTAATCAGGTTTCGCTTTTAAACTTTCTAACCAGGGTGAAGTAGTTTTAGGAGGTATTATTATAAAGTCTGCTTTGAAATATAATAGTAACTCATATAAACTCACCTTACCTTGAAAATTCTCTAATAGAAAATCTTCTATACCTTCTTCAAATTTAAAAGAAGTTCTAGGTCCTAGTAAATCTAGGCTTTGTTTTAAAAATAATGTCTTTAAATTACTCTCCAAGGGTCAATTATGTTTATGTTAGATGGAATTTTACTATAATCATATGCTGAATCACCATTACATAAAATAATAGTATCAACATTACTGATTAAATTATCTAGGTCTGTAGCTATAGTAAAACCTTGTTCTATTTCTTTAGATAAATTATTAGCTGAAACGGAATGCTGATCAAATACTACTACTTCTTTAGTGCTTAGTTTGCCCATTTTAAGAAGTTTTTCAGCCAATCCTTCTGTAGTAACTGAAGTGCCTGGTTTAAAGCCTAAACCTACTAATCCAACTAAAGGTTTATTTCCTATTTTATTGGCTATATTATCTAAAGTTTCATTATTAATCTTTTCATTAGCTGCCATTTGTTCCGCAAACATACCAACCTTGTTAGATATCTTTAAGAATGCCCATGTGTCTCTAGGAAAGCAAGTACCACCGTAAGGTGCTCCAGCTTTAAAGTACTTGGTACCTATCCTCTTATCTTGTCCGATTGCTTGAGTAACATTATCTACATTAACACCGTCTAGTTTTTCAGCTAAAATACCTAAGTAATTAGCAAATGATATCTTAGTGGTAATGTATGCATTTAAAGCTACCTTAGCCAACTCTGCTTCTTGTAAGTTAACTTTAGAAGTAGGAGGAGCTAATTTAAACATACAAGAATATAAGTTAAAAGTCTCTTGAGCAATTTCTGGAGTGTTGGCTCCTACTAAGAAGAAGTCTGGATCTCTAAAGTCATCTATTACATTACCAATTGCTACAAAATCTGGTACATAAGAAAAGTTAAACTCTTTACCTAATGTCCATCCTGTTATCTTTTCAATCAAAGGAATAAACTCTGCATAAATACTACCAGGCATTACAGTAGAGGATAATATAAAGTTGTGACTTTCTTTTTTACTTTTTACTAATTGATTACAAACAGAAGTAAGTGAACTTAAAACGTACTCATTAGAAAATGATCCGTCTCTTTCTACCGAAGGAGTGTTTACTAATATTATAGTGGTCTCTGAGTCAGCTACATCCTCGTAAGAGCTAGTATATGTAATATTATTTTCTGCAGCATTTATGTTGTTTTGTAAATCTTTCTCTATCCAAGGTGTTACATTTGTATTAAGTTGTTGTAATAGAGATTCATTTAAGTCTATTGCTAATATTGTCTTACCTTTTCCATACTTGGCAAAATTAGTTGCTAGAGGTAGTCCTAACTTACCTAGGCCTATAAATGATATATTATATTTCATGTCTATTGATTATTTTAGTTACTGCTTGCATTACATCTGGTTTACCTATTGTTATTCTCATAGAATTAGCAATGTATTGGCTTCTATCTCTAACCAGTATATTATTTTCTTTTAGGTCTTCTATAATTTCTTTAATCTTAGGGTGTTCAATAAGTACAAAGTTAGCTTTACTAACAAATATCTTACTGTAATTAACCTCCGATACAAACGTCTTTTTAGTCTTTAAAGTTTCAGCAATGTCTTCAAATATTGTAGCTCTATTTTGTAATGCTGCTACTCCTGCTGCTTCTGCTAACCTACTCACGTCTTTAAAATTCTTTATAACCTTTATCTTATCTATAATATAAGAATTTGCCGTCAGATAACCTAATCTTACACCAGCTAATCCGAAACCTTTTGAGAAAGTTCTTGTTACAATTAAGTTACTATGTTTATATGCTTGATCAAAAACTGATGATTCTTGATGAAATTCATGATAAGCTTCATCAACTACAAAACAAGTCTTTCTATATTTTTCGACTAACGGTAGTATGTTATAAACGTAACCTATTGGGTTATTAGGTATTGATAAGTAAACCATCTCCGGTTCTTTTAACCGAATGTGTTCATCTAATTTATCAATATCGCAGTAATGTACTTGAGCACCTAGTGATTGTATAGTCTGATTTACTTGGGTATAATTTGGATAGGGTATTAGCACACTATCTCTTTCATTAAGAATTGTTCTAAATGAATAATCTAATGCTGCATCAGAACCATTAAAACATTGTATAAACTCTTCATCTGTGTTAGTGTAAAGCGATAGTTCTTTTCTAAGTAAGGTATTATTAGGGTCTGGGTATTGATTTAGTTTTGATAAATGTCCATCTTTCAAACACCATTCAACAATATCAGGAAAGTATGAACTCTCATTCCAATCTAAATAGACCATATCAGGTGATGTAATTCTCTCTGAAATGATATACGGGGTAACTTTATCTAAATTATAATTCACTTTTGATTGTTTTAAATTTTCCTGTTTTGTTTCTTTCAAGTGATGTAACTTTTTTTATTGTTAACTTACAATCACCAACTCTATCAATCATGCCACCTATGATTTTACTCTCAGTAGATTTATTATGTTTATCAGAAGCTATATACTGAACTTCAATATTAGTTAAAGTCTTCTGAATTATTTGAAACATTTTAACTCCGGGTATTTTATACATCATAGTGTAGAAATTTACTCCTGCTAATTTTCTTCCATCTTTAGTCTCAATCATATCAGTAGAACGCCCTATAAAGTCTTTAACTGATATAGGTAAAGATAAGAACTTATCATCAGAGTCGTCTACTATTGCTTTGTCTCCTGGGGAATATCTTATTAATGGCATAACATCGTTTAGAAATCCAGTACCAATTACGTTGCCATCTTCTATCTCTGTATAACCATACTCTAAACTTTCAGCATACCTATCTTCATTTATTACATTTTGAAAAAACGATACTTTTTCCATCATTCCATAATGTGCATACAGCTTGATACCTATAGATTTCTCAACATTTGTTCTCCATTCCGGAAGTATCATCTCACTTGCACAATGGATAGATTGTATGTGATCAAAGAATAACCTTTGGTCACTCATTAGTGTTGCGATAAAGTTAGCTAATGATGGGTAAGTAACTAATGTCTTTGCACCTGTTTTATTAATCTCTTCTACATAATCAGAGATAGTATCTGCTGATACATTAAATGGTGAAAGGTACGTACGGTTAAGTTCGTAATCTGTATAGCTAATAGGGTCTCCTGCTTTAGGTGCATACCTTCTTACCCAAATGGTCCGTTCGTCGTACATTGTAGAATTGTGTAAGTTAAAAGCTCTTAATACAAATGCTGCTTCTCTCTTATACAAATTATCATCTCCTAAAAATTGAAATTTTTCTCCTGTTGATCCTGATGTCTTAAAAGTAAGAGGAGTGCCATTGTAATTAGTAGCAATAAGGTCTTTCCAATTCTTTCTGATTATTTGCTTTGTAAGTAAAGGTAGTTTAGTTATATCTTCAGGTGAATCAATAACTCTCTTAACGCCATAGTCAGTCATTAGTTTATGATAGTATGGTACGTTATCGTATGCGTTAGCTACAGTTTTTCTAAGGGTATAGAATTGGTAGTCTTTAAGCATTTGAGGAGTCCATTCAAGGGTTTGGTTTAAGAATTTATATGTCTTACTAAATTCCTTACCGTATCTAGTCTCAAATGGTATTAAGTTGTAATATGCTCTCTTTATTATCGAAGGAGCTTTACTAAGAAGTCGTTTTGCTGTTGCCATTAAAGAAAACCTTATCGTTAAAACCTTTATCGTCTACAAATACATCTCCTCCGAACTTAACCCCAGTACGAAGAGTATGAAATTTTACTCCCCATCCTTTAAGTTGGTTTAAAGTATAGTAGAACCAATTTTTACCACTTACACAACCTCTTGCTGTATCTATAAGAATAGTATGACCTTCGTCATATAGTTTATTAACTAATGCTATTCTATCTTCTTTAGGAGTAGACTTTTCATACCAGTTACCAGAGGTATTACAAAGTGTACCGTCTAAATCAAACACGTAAATTAAACTCGAACTGTCTTCCATATTCATTTTTAGGTATTTCTTCCCTATTAATTAAACCCTTATCAGTCATCATTAAAGGAGTCATATCAGTTTGTCCATGCTTTTGAGCTATACCGTAGTAGTATGTATTTCTAAATATCTGATATGCTAATTTATAATTTAGATCGTTATAAAGTGTCCACCATTCAGCAGTCACTCTTTTTTTAGGTTCAGGATGAATAGGTATAAATACTTTAGTAAGATCTACAACAGGTTTATTAATTTCTAATGAAGCTCCCATTAACCAATGGTCAAATCTTCCTCTAGCTATACTAAAGTCTGGCATATCAGACCAATCTCTAAAGTTACGAGTAAAGAAAAAGTAATCTATACCTCCAGGGTTATGTAATTCACTTTTAGAAATATTTGGATAGTCGTAAACATCTAGTCTTTGACCTACTGCCATAAAATCTTTATAGTCAATTTGATCTATGTATTCTCTAGGAGAGGCATTAAAAATTATATCTGAATTTAAGTAACATAGAACTTCATATTCTTTATATGATAATGCTTTTTCAAATAATCCTCTCACAATTGGTATATTAAACTCTGATCTTTCATAATCAGTATCTAATATAAATCCAAATTCATCACATAGTTCCTTATGAAACTCTTCTCCAAATACAATTACATCGTAACCAAATTTTTTCCAAGAGGTAAAACTAGCATTAACATGCACCTTACTCTCATCAGATAACTTACCAATTGTAGTAAATAAAACCGTTTTCTTACTCATGAACCTGTTTGTATATCCATTCGAATGTTTTAGCCATACCTTCTCTTAAGGTCATAGTAGGCTCCCATCCTAATTTTTCTTTGTATAATTTATTGTCAGAATTTCTTCCTCTTACACCTTGTGGACATGGAAAGCCATATTTGTCTATAAACTCTTGACCATCAATATTTTTTATCCATAATGTCTTTTCAGATAAATCTATAGCTATTTGAGCTAATTCATTGATTGGTACCATTTCTTCTGAACCTATATTAACTGGACCATTAAACTCATCTTGTCTCATTAACCTAATAGTAGCTTCTAAACATTGATCTATATACATAAATGATCTTGTTTGTTTTCCATCTCCCCATACTTCTATTTCGCCATCAGACTCTGCTACTTTACGGCACATTGCTGCAGGAGCTTTTTCTTTACCATCTTTCCACGAACCTTGAGGTCCAAATATATTATGGTATCTAGCTACCTTAGCATTAAGACCGTAGTTACGATTAAAAGCAAAGAATAGTCTTTCACTAAATAGTTTCTCCCATCCATATTCTGAATCAGGAGCTGCTGGATAAGCAGATGATTCCACGCAGTTAGGATTATCAACATCTAATTGATTATGTTCCGGATACATACAAGCTGAAGAACTATAAAATATTCTTTTTACCTTGGCTTGTGTAGCATAATGAACAACATTTAGGTTGACTAAAGCTGAATTATGCATTACATTGGCATCATTCTCACCTGTAAAAATATATCCAGCTCCTCCCATATCGGCTGCTAGCTGATATACTTCGTCAAATTCTCTATCAAATACTGATTCTACAACTTTAGGATCTCTTAAATCACCTGATACATATTCGTCACACATAACTGCGTGATCCCAATATTCATGTTTAGGTTTAATGTCTACTGCTCTTACCCAGAAACCTTCTTCTTTTAATCTCTTTGCTAAGTGACCTCCTATGAAGCCTCCTCCGCCTAATACTAATGCTGTTTTATTCATTTCGAAACTGCTCTACCTTTTAATTTTGTCCAATCAGCTTCTGGTCTAACTTCTAAGTTAGTCTTCCAAGCTGCTTCTAAGACATTCATATCTAAATTATTTGCTTTACCCAATTCGATAAAAGCATTTATATCTTTAGGAAAACAAGCTCCACCAAATCCAAGCTTTCCATCTGGTCCTGGTATTTGCATATGACTATCTCCTACTCTTCCATCAGCCGCAAAGCCATGCATAGCAGTTCTCCAATCAACTCCAATACTCTCAGCTAACCTATAGTATTCATTTAATAATGACACTTTAGTAGCAAAGAAACAATTGTTCATATACTTAATAAACTCTGCTGTTGTAGGATCAGTATGAATAAAATGTCTATTCATAAACCTACCTTCATATAGTTCTTGAATTCTAGTAGTTAACCCTTTTTCACCACCAAAGATAATCCTAGCTTGACACATCATATCCAACTTAGCAACTCTCTCAGTTAGAAACTCTGGACTGAATACTATATTGAGGTCCGTATACTGTTCTTGTAATCTCTTAGTTGTTCCAGGTTCAATAGTAGATTTGATAATGTATATTGGTCCTTTCTTAGAGTGCTTAAACACTTCTTCTATGTACGATATATCTTGTTTTCCAGACTCTCTCATAGGAGTAGGTACACATACAAATATAAAATCTGCTGTATGTACTTCTTCTAATGTATTAAGAGACCTTTTTGGGTCTATATCATATATTAAAACTTCATTTGATAAAGAGAAAGCAAATGCTTGAGCTTCTCCTACAAAACCGTTACCTATAACTCCTACTTTCATTTAAAATATATCTGATTTTGTTCTTGTTGCTACTTCACCTAACTTAAATGCTCTTTCTTTAATTGACAATGAAAGATACCCACCAATAACGTCAGGTTGCGTTAGGTTATATTCATTAATATAGTGAGAAATTGGCAGAAGATCAACTCCTTTTATAATTATTATTGCATCTTTTGATAACTTTTTATGTATTAGTTCTAGTATCTTACCTCTATTACCAGAGTTAGTATCTATATACACTAACGATAGCATGCTAGACTCGACCTTATTAAGTTGAGAGACAACCTCTCCCTTAGTGGTTGATGTTTCACTGCCAAGGTAGTTAATAACGTTGTTAGATAGATCTCTTACTTTATTCCATTGTTTGGAATTCTCTGAGACTATAAAGTTAAATCTTCTCTTTTTGGCTCCTTTTGAACTATTAATTGCGTCGGTAGCTGGCTTAATATCTTCATCAATAATAAAAAGAAACTCTCCTTCTACTTGACTTAATTTCGTTATGTGGTTATTTGTTATCATATTAATAAATAGTTATCCTAATGTATCGTAATAAGCATTTTGTTTTTCTTGTCTGTCTATTTCTTTTGGATGATATAATGATAATTCTTCTTTAGCTGGTAATGGAGCGTACGTCTTAAAACCATCTAACACTTCATGTACTTTATTCTTCCATTTAATCTCTGGTTTGTTCTTCCATATACGCCATTGATAGTCTGGGTAGTTAACCCATCCTTTTTCATCTACTTTCCAACCCCATTTAGCTATATGTTCTTCTGTTAAACCTTCTACTGTGTTAACTCTAGGAACTAAGTAAACTTCATTATCAGGATTAGCTTCTAGTATAGCAGGTAAGTGAATAAATAAGTCTTTATTAGGGTATTCATCAGCATCGATCTGAAAGATGTAATCTCCTTTGCAGTACTCAGTTAGTTTGTTTTTCCAGTTAGCAAAATGACCATTAAAGTCTAAACCTCTCCAAAATTGTACGTTTGGATATTTACTTTGTTTAGCTAGCCAAGTTGCTATTTCTTCTTCTCCATTTCTTTGATCATATAGTATAACTATTTCATCTTGTTGTCTCTTATTTTTTCTAATAAGGTTAACAAGTTTCTGAATCTCTACAAATTCATTACATACTGTTATCGCGTAACTAATTTTCATCTAAAGAGAAAAATCCAATATACTCTAATGCATCCATATAACTATTTCTATCATATTTCTTGGCATTAACCATATCCATTTTGACTGTTTGACCTTCTGGGTATCTTTTAGAGTCTATTTCCTCTTGGGTTAGGTCAATTGCTTTAGCAGCTGACCATTTCCAGTCTTTAGAAGTAGTTCCGTCTATAAATACCATTCCTTTAGCAGGTAATGATATAGTTGAAGGAGCCCATACTCTTTTCTTATCGTCTGTATATAAAAGATCTTTGTACAGTTCTGGTGATGTTTCTGTTAGGTCCTTAACTGCTTTTGATCCTTCAGTCATTAATGTTGAAGTAGTAAACCCACTCCCAAAGCACAACCAAGTTGTCATTTGTTGACCATCTTGTTCGAATGTTTGTTCATAACATGCATCACTACCGAATGGTCCTTCTACTAATGTATCCTTATCTAATTTCATAACTTTTTTAATTTAGGTAAATCTAATTTTGGTATCTCTAAATTTAATTGCACTGCAAACTCTGGTACGTATGTTTCAACGTACGATTTAAGTTCTTCTACCATACGTTCAAAAGAAAACTCTTTTATATTGTTGTTCTTTAACTGCTTAGCTGGAACTATAAAGTCTTTATATTTCTTAAACATTACTGTCCATGCTTTAGCAACTTGAGCATCTTCTGGCTTAAACCATTGAGATTGTTCTAATATCATATCTTTTACTGCTGCTGATTTATGGACATTTTCTAATTGACCACCAATAAGTAATGATCTTTGGTTATCTAAAAAATCGAGTTGACCTGACCAACCTGATGCTATAATAGGTTTACCTGTTAAACTAAACTCTAACAGAGGTCTACCAAATCCTTCACCTTTGGTAAAGCTAACCATAGCTTTTATTTTAGTATGGTTGTATAGGTCATTTACTTGCTCGTCAGATAAATCTCCTGATACTACATATATGTTAGGTAGCTTTCCTTTAACCGTTCTTCTTATTGAGTCTATACGTTTTAATATTCTATCTTGATCTAGTAACGATGAACCTACTTGTTGAGTCTTAAGTACTAATGCCGGTGCATTACTTTTGTTCTTAAACGTCTCTAAAAAAGACTTAATAGTGTACCCAACATTCTTCCTATCATGACCTATCTCACCTTGCATCCAATGACCAACAAAAAGATAACAGAAACTTTCTTTAATGTTTGATAAGTCAAATTCTTGAGAAGGTTTAGCAAAATATTTACTTAAGTCAGCTCCTTCTCTTAAGACTTCTACTGGCTTTTCTAATTTAATGGTCTTAACTACTTGGTTAGTATTGTTATCCTTTACCTGGTAGTTAGTTTCAATGAATACTTTTTTAGAGTGGTTAGATGAAGTTAGAACTAAATTCATTCGGTTACACCCTTCTATCCAAGATTGATGAACTAATGTAGTTTCCATACCTGCAGTTAATCCAATATTATACTTACCTACTGCTGCAAACTCATTAGGTACAGTACATTGAATCCATAGGTCTGGTTTAACACCTACCTTTGGTATGACGGTACTCATTAATTGAGATTCACTATGATCTTCTAAGTATCCAAATCTAGTATTACCCCATCTTTGAGAGATAGTCTTTACTTCGTATTTGTCTAATGCTATAAGAGCTTTAACAAAGTCTCTTGCTCTTGCTCCGTATCCGGAGTATGTATCTAATGGGCAGCTTACAACTGCTAATGGTTTGCTCATCTTAATAACCTGTTAATTTATGTGTAATTTTATCTACCTTGTAATCTTCTACTAGTGTAACTTCACTCAACTGTCTAGGAGAAAAATTATTTAATGTCTTATCAATACATTTAATGATTCTTTCTGACATTACTTTACCAGTAAACCCAGATTCATCTGACATTGCCCATTCTCTTCCTTTAAGTCCTTTTTCATTTCTCTCTTCTCTAGTCATGGAATGAGCTTCTAACATCTTATCTGCTACATCTTCTGCATCACACCTATCGTCAAATATGTAAGGAGTCAAAGGAGATCCCATCATAGATAAATTAGTTGGCCAAACTGGTAAACACCATTCACCATGTTCTTTATATGTACCTCTATGGTTAGAAGGAAAGTCTGAATTAAAATCTATCCATTTGCCTTTTTCATCTACAAATCTCATTTGATCTTGCATTCCTCCGCTCACGTTACCGATAAACATAGTACCAGTCATCATTGATTCAGTTAATGCTAACCCCCATCCTTCATTAGAGCTCATTAATACAGTTGTATCAGCTATATTATAAAGTAAGTTCATTTGTTGAGGTGTTAGTTTCTCTGTAGCAAACATAATATTTAAATCAGATGCTAAAGTATCTTTAATTGCTTTAAGATCTGTACCATGTTGAGATGATACTTCTGTCTTCATTACCAAAGCTACCTTCTTAGCAGCTTCAGGACCAATCTTTTCACAAAAGTACTTAAACGCTAATATAGTATCACCGGGGTGTTTTCTTTGTATATTTCTAGAGTTAAAGAAGAATACGAAATCAATATCTTTACCTTTAAACAAATTCTTTTTAAAATCTTGTAAACCATCCCAATCTTTATGTTCCTTATGTATAGGAAAGAACATCTCACTATTAATACCATGGGGTAGGTACTCTATTACTTTATCCTTAGCCTTATCACCTAATACTAATTTATTAATGTTTACAGTCTGTTTAGAAATACCAAATAACCCATCTACTGAATCATAATATGTTTTATTGTACATAGGAGCAGGGTATTCATCCCATATGTTTAACCATACTATAGGAATTTTACTTCTAATCTCTCTTTCTATTTCAAATAACCATATCCAATACCTAGGGTCAGTAAAGATAAATATAGCATCAGGTTTTTGAGTTTTAAGTAATTGCCTAACTGCTGTAGCATCTCCGTAACCATTACTAGGTTGTACAAAGATTGATGCATCTTCTATCTTTGCATGTTTATTTACGTCTGCACTTATATCTAAAACTTTTCCAATCTCTGGATGATTTACAGCAGCTCCTAAATTAAACCAATTATAGTAGTGAGCAGATCCAACTACAAACTCTCTAGCCATAGTTGCTACACCAGAGTGCATACGTATATCATCACAAAGTAATAGTATTTTCTTTCTATCTGCTTTTGGAATATAATTTTCTTTCATTGTATTATATAGTTTGTTTTGCTTTTTTATTATAACCTTTTAACCAACCGGTAGTAAAAGATTCATTGAAGTTAGTAGTATTAGAGGCAAATCTACCTTTCGGTTTATTAACATCTTTATTATTAATCTTAATCTCTATTGTAGAGACTCTAGTCCAACACACAACTTGAGGAGGTTCACATACAAATAGAGGTAAACCTGAAGATTTATGAATCATCAATAGGTTATCTACTCCTGTAAATATACCTTTATCTTTTGTATCTTGCCATAGAGTTTTAGCTGTAGTAGGAGTAAGTCCACAAGCATGTACTCCGAATGAACGTTCTATTTCAACTAATCCTATAGTAGGAGAAGGAGGAGTATATTCATCTAACTCTGTTACTCTATGTCCGAAAGTAGTAATAGTATTATCTGATATATCTACATTTGTTATATCACCTTTTACAATAGCATCATGTTCTAATATAATGCAAGCTTTATCTAACTCTATAATACGTTTCCAGCATTTAATATGAGATGCATGCACATTACAATGCCCATCCTTATTGATGTACTTTTTCTGTCTAAATGTACCTACAGATTTAAATGCTTCATCACAAGATAAAAATTCAACTGCATCTATAAACTCATAAGGAAGGTTATTCTCTTCACATGAATTTGCACACATCTCTGCATACTTAATTGAAATAGGAACTTGGAGTCTTCTAATAATTAAAGCTCTATCTATTTTCATCAACCTTAATTGTAATTTTATGTATTAATTTTCTAAACTCTTTATCAGTAAGATATAAAAAAATTGCCCGGTCTGCAAGCTTTTTAAAAGAAAATTTGTCTTCTAAACAGGCCATTTTAAATTTATCGAAAAGAGGTTGGGTTATTTTAACCGAGGTAAGCTTTTCTTCTTTAATTATCATAACTATTATTTTTAATATATATGTATATAGATATATATGTATATAAATAGGCAGTTAAACCAAAACGCCATTAAAAACGTCACAATGGTCACACTTGCCAAATGCTGATGAACATTTATAGGTCTTGTCGATATATTGACCATTTTCATCTATGGTATCTTCTACAAACTTATGCATTAAGTCTAATACTTGCTTTCTTTTTCTAGGTCCAGAAGGAGGACTAAACGTTTGTACTCTCTTTTGCATAGAAGCAAATTCAGCCTCCTTAGGTACTTGTCTTTTAACAATAAAATACTCAACATCTATCTTATCAACTGGTATGTTAAATTGTTTAGAAAAGAACTCTTTATATAGTATTACTTGAGCAGTAACATTTGGGTTCTTTTTAGCTTTGTCATGCCAACCTCTAGTAGAAGTTTTAATATCAACTACGGTCCACCTTTCACTATTAGGATGATAAAATACTAAATCAATCATACCCTTAAACTTAACGCCTGGGCGTATATCTTGGTATAAGAGCGTTTCTATACCTGCCAATTGCATAGTCTTACTACTAAAGTATGCAGCTCTTTTTTTCTTTATCCACTCCATAATGGTCTTACCATCTCTCCAAAATGAATACATTTCAGTTGGTGTAGTAAAGTGTTCATATCCGTTTTGAGCCTTTGCTGATTTATATGCTTTAGCCATATTATCATATAGCATATCGTCTATAGGTAATTCATTTGCAGTCTTTACCTTATCGTAATATAAAGTTTCTAAGTAAGTTTGTAGTGTCTCATGAAATGCAGTTCCAAAAACCATATAGATAGAAGGTTCAAATGGAACTAATTTGCGAAGATATTGTAACTCCCACAACCTAGGGCATTTATTATACACACTTAGTTGACTATAAGAAATATGCTTATTTTTAGAAGGTTTCTGTTTGATTTTACTCTCCCAAACTTCTTTAATTAAAGGATTCTTTTTCTTCTTTTTATCTTCTGGATAAATTCTCTTCATTATTTACTTTTCCATTCACCTTTATAAACAATCTGACTAATAATACCGTAGTTAGTTATGTCTTGAAAGGTATCAATTAGTGTTTCATTTTGAGCTTTACGGTCTGTAAGTATCATATTCTTCCATCTATTAATTTTATCTGAAAGTCTATACCAAAGACCGGTCATAGCAAATTCAGTTTCTTCTTGATTCACTAATTGTGTACCTGCTGAAACGTTGCCCATGCCGTAATCAAGATGCTTTTTTGCAAACAGTTCAAACTGCTCATCAGCTATATCAGCATACGCTTTATAAATGGTTGGATATTCTTTTCGTAAAATGTCTCTTGCACTTGTAACGGGCGTAACACCCCTCATTGCTTGACTAATTTCTGTACTGCTCATAACTTATCTTATTTTATATAAAGATAAGAACTTTTTCTATAAGTACCTAATTATTTCATCGTTTTTTCCGACTTTTCTTTCTGTACCATCACTATAAAGTACTCTATTTTCTGATGGACCTTTCTGAAGTATCTTTACAGGCTTTATTTCTTCTTCTGAATCTATAACCGTAAAATCTTTTTCTGGTATTACTTGTTCGTATGTAACTTCTATATCATTTAAATCAATTTCAACCTGATCTTCTACATACGGAACATCATTTTCTAACTCTCCATATAGATTCTTTTTAGGTCTTGCTTTATCAAAAGCAAAATTGGCTGCTACTACTAAAGCAATAGCTAATGGATCAAATACAAATATAATGACAAGTAGTAGGATGTTAATAATCTTATCCATAGGTGTTTGAGTAAGACCTGATAAATACTGTAAGGGCCCTAATTCACCTACTGTATCAGAACTATTCTGGAATGCAAGTACCTTCAATCTTAAATTTTGTAGACTATCTGCTGCTACCTCTCTCTTTGTTTGTATATCTTTCTTATTAGTCTCTTCAACGTCAATACGCTTTTGGGATAATCTAAGTTCGGTAGTACTAATTGTTTGTCGAAAGCCTGTAGATGATGCCGTGTCTCGTACTTGAATCGAGGACGCTTTCGCACCAGATAAAGTAGAAATGTTATTAGATATTCTTTCAAGGTCTGCTTCATAGCGTATAACGTCGTCTTCATAAAATTTTGCTTTACTTTCTAAGAATTCTATTTGATTTTGATTAACAATTAACTTCTGGTAAGTCTCTTGATATGCTGCACTTAAAAATCCATATATACCCATACTAGTAATGAGTACCAATACTACAGCAGCTATAGTTAAATACGTTCTAAGATACTTATTAATAGTGTCCCAGTATTGATATAGTAATGATGCTATAACTAATTTAGCTACCTCTAATGATCCGGCCATTATAATGACTTCGAAAGTAGCTCCAGCAAATAGCTTACTTAAC
>Ga0209535_1001109_pt1 | contig 18500 bp, 23 predicted proteins | sample LinPmetageLP28_FD_184041 | JGI IMG/M metagenome (GOLD analysis project Ga0209535, IMG submission 184041) | Marine viral communities from the Pacific Ocean - LP-28 (SPAdes) (version 2) | ecosystem: Environmental > Aquatic > Marine > Oceanic | place: Pacific Ocean | collected 2009-08-22
GTCCTAACCAAGCTGGAGTCTTAGAGCTTAAAGACGATACAGTTTCAAAAGTAAAAATAAATAAAGGTGCTCATATTCATGATATGACAGTAAATTTTCCTGTACCGATTTTATTTAAAACTTCAGTGGTTTCAGGTTTTACTACAGAGCAGATTACAGCTATTACTGTTTTTCATAGCGGCGGAAGTAACTCGTAGGAGGCAACTTGGCTTTTTCAGGCACAACTACATTCGAGAAAACATTCTCGATCGACGATATTATAACTGAGGCTTTTGAAAGATTAGGTTTCTTTGATTACTCAGGTAATGACCTGCGTTCAGCTAGAAGATCATTAAATATAATGCTTCAAGAATGGGACAACAGAGGTATCCATTTTTGGCAAGTTAGAGAACATTCATTTAGTTTAGTCAATGGTCAAAACGAATATGTAATTTATAGATCACCAAGCGATGGTGCATCAGACGGAATTACAACTACTTTAACATCTGCTATTATTGCAACTACTTTAACTATTCCTGTTGCTTCTGTGGCCCAGATGCCTGCTTCAGGTAAAATAAAAATCAATAATGAAATAATTCAATACAGTTCTATTTCAGGAAATAATTTAATTGTTTCTTCAACAGCTGATAGAGGAATCGATGATACAACAGCTGCTTCTCATGCACAAAATGATTCAGTAAATAATTTTGTAAATATGGCTTCAGATCTTTTAGAGTCTAGTTACAGAACTGCTGATAATGTAGATTCACCTTTATCAAAAGTAAACAGATCACAGTATTCAGCTTTTTCAAATAAAACTTCTACAGGTCAACCTTCACAATATTGGGTACAAAGATTTATAGATAGAGTTACAGTAACTTTATATTTAACTCCAGGTACTTCTCAAGTTGGAGATTTTGTTTTCTTTTATTACTTACAAAGATTACAAGACGCAGGTAAATATACTAACGAAGCAGATGTGGTTAATAGATTTGTGCCTTGTATGTGTGCAGGTTTAGCTTACTATGTATCACAAAAGAAGGCTCCTCAAAGAACACAAGAAATGAAATTATATTATGAAGATGAATTACAAAGAGCATTAGCTGAAGATGGTTCATCTGCCAGTGTTTACCTATCACCCAAAACTTATTATCCGGAGTTTTAATGGCAAAGTTTGCAAAAGGGAAACACGCTTTAGCAATCTCTGACCGAAGCGGATTAGCTTTTCCGTGGAGAGAAATGGTAACAGAATGGAATGGTGCGTTTGTGCATTACTCAGAATATGAACGTAAACAACCACAATTAGAGCCAAGTCCTTTTGTATCAGATCCACAAGGTTTAGAAACTGCTAGACCTGCAAGAACAGAATTTGGAACTACAGATTTTTTACCTCTTAATCCTTTTACAACAGCTTCAAGTTCAACTTTAGTAACTGTATCAGAACCAAATAGTTCAAGAGTAAATAATGACATTGTTAGATTTCAAGCAGTTAAGTCCCAAACTGTTGGTGGTGTAGCAAAATCTACATTGGAGTTAACTACAACGTTAGCTTCAAACATAACTGCAACTGACACAACTATTTCTTTAACAGATGCTTCAGCTTTTCCTACAGCAGGATTTTTTATGATTGAAAAAGTAGATGTATCAGATGATGGAGATTCTTATTTTAATAATGAAGTTATTCAATACACTGGTAAATCAAGTAATGATTTAACAGGATGTGTGAGAGGGACTAACTCACAATTTAGAGGAGTCTTACCTAAAAACACAACTGCCAGTGCTCATAATTCAGGTGCAATTATTGTTGGCGGTTATTCAATAACTATGGTACAAACAACTCAACAACAAGCAGGCCAACCTTCTACAATAACTTTAGAAAATAGTTATACGTTTAACTTGGTTTCAAATGCTTCGAGTACAGAAACAGGAGGAGGTATTCAAGTCTTAGCTGGACCGCTGGATACTAAACAAGGATGACATACACAGAATTATTACAAAAAATTAGAGACTATACAGAAGTAGGATCAACAGTATTATCTGACACTATTTTAAATGGTGTTATCAATGATGCTGAATTTAGAATATTTAGAGATATAGATTCTGATAATAACAGAAGATATGCTACTGCTAATCTGATAGCTTCTACTAGATTTATAGATGCTCCAACAGATGCTTTAGTTATTAGATCTGCTCAGATTGTAGACTCTGAGTTAGCTGATGGAAATACTAATCAAGAAAGAGATTTTTTACAATGGAGAGACACTAGTTTTATGTCAGAATTTAACCCAACTGCTGTAACTGGTGTACCAAAATATTATAGTTGGTGGGACAAAAATAGAATTATTGTAGCTCCTACACCTGATCAAACTTATATAATTCAGTTAAATTATATCTTGAAAGATCCCGGATTATCGAGTACAAATACAACAACATATATAAGTACAAACTTTCCCAATGGACTTCTGTATGCATGCCTTGTCGAGGCTTATGGTTTTCTAAAAGGGCCACAAGACCTCTTGCAATTATACGAACAAAAGTATAAACAAGTGGTAGAAGGCTTCTCTATTGAACAAATGGGAAGAAGAAGACGAGACGAATATCAAAGTGGTGTTCCTCGTATAGGTAAATAGGAGAATAAATTATGGCTATAACACAAGCAATTGCAAACAACTTTAAAAAGTTACTACTAGAGGGTGATTCTAATTTTAAACAATCTGGTGGTGATAAATATAAGTTAGCTCTTTATACTTCTTCAGCTACTCTTAACTCATCAACAACTTCATTCACAACAGGTAACGAAGTTACTTCATCAAACTACACATCTGGTGGTGGAGCACTTGTAAACAATCCTACTTCTTTGACAGCAGGTGTTGCAAGAGCAGATTTTGCTGACCTGTCGTTTCAAAACGTTACGTTGACAGCAAGAGGAGCTTTAATTTACAACACATCATCTGCAACTACTAACTCTGCAGTTTGTGTTTTAGATTTCGGAGCAGATAAAACAGCTACTTCAGGTACGTTTACAGTTCAGTTTCCAGCACCAACATCAACAGCAGCGATTTTAAGAATCTCTGGTTAATTAGGAGGTAACCTCCTATGGCATCAGGAACTTGGAATACTGGCTCTTGGGGTCAAAACCAATGGAGTGATAACGCTAATCCAACAGTTATCCCTACAGGGTTTGGTATGTCCGCAGCACTCGGAGACGAGTCAAGTACAACAGAAATTAATGTAGGTTGGGGTCGTGTTGAATGGGGAAAACAAGCTTGGGGTATTGCAGGTACTCTTATAGCCCCTGGTGATGCTGTCACCGCAAATCTTGGAAGTGTTACTACGTCAGCTGATGCTAACACAGGTCCATCTACAAATAATAATCAAACATTAACGACCGGTCTTGGAACCGTAACAGCTTTTGGTTTAGCAAAAGTTTCACTAACAGGTTTTGCACTTACAAATAATTTAGGAACAGTTGACGCTAGTCCTGATGCAATGCCTACAGGTGTTGCAGCTTCTATGGGACTTGGAACTGTTGAAGCATTTAACTTAACAGGTTGGGGCAGACTTCAATGGGGTATAAACGATTGGGGTGATGCAGGTAGTTCGGTACAAGCAGATGTTTCTGGAATTGCAATGACCGCAGCTTTAGGATCTCCAACAGAAGTTACTGGAGATGCAACTATTGTTGCAAATACCTTAAACGTAGCACAATTAACTTTAGGTGTTGTTGACCCTGCGCCTGATGCAGCAGTAACTGGAAACTTCATGATAGGTGCCTTAGGTACTCTTGGAATGCAAGGGGATGTTGCTTCTAGTGTAACAGGTTTTGCATTAAGTGCTGCTTTAGGTAATGAAACAGTAGACTTAAATCAACAAGTAAATGTTACTGGAAATCCTCTATTAGCAAGGGTTGCTTCAGTGTCTGGATTTACAGATGTTACAGCAACTTTTAATGGTTTTGGGTTGACTACAACAGTAGGAAGTGGTAATGCTCTTATCTGGAACGAAGTAAATACCGGTTCCGCTCCAATAGATCCTCCAGGATGGAGGGAAGTCGTTGCATAAAGAGTTTGACACTTTCTCTTTATTTTAATAAAATAAACGATATAAGGAATTTAATATGGCGAATTCAACATCAGCAAATTTAAAACTTACAGTACAAGCAACTGGGGAAAACTCAGGAACTTGGGGACAAATAACTAACACTAACCTTTTAATCTTAGAACAAGCTATTGGTGGTTTTACTACTTTCAATATAACTAACGCTGCTAGATCTTTAACTTTTACTAATGGTGCAGTATCTAATGGTAAAAATGATGTTATTAAATTAACAGGGACTTTAGCTTCTAACCTTACTGTTAGTATTCCAAATTCAATAGAAAAAACTTACCAAGTTCAAGACGCATGTGATCATGCTGGAAATACTTTAACTTTTAAAACTGCATCTGGAACAGGTGTTCTTTTATGTGAAGGAAATAATTACACATTATATTCTGATGGAACAAATGTTGTTAAACTTCATGAACAAAGAAATTGGAGAGCAATATCAGCAGCAGAAACAGTTCAAGCTGGTGCTAAACTTTTAGTAAATACAAACGGTGGAGCAGTTACAGCTACTCTCCCAGCATCACCTGCTACAGGAGATGAAGTACATTTTGTAGATCAAGGTTATGATTTCAATACTAACGCATTGACTGTTGGTAGAAACTCTTCTAATATAGCTAATGCAGCATCTGATCTTGTAGTTAATACACAAGGTGCCGCTTTTTCATTAGTTTTTTCTGGAGATGCTACAACAGGATGGACTTACACGGAGAAATAATCCATGTCCAACTATGAAGCTACCAGATATGATTTCGATGGTGCTAATATTACAGGAATCGAAGGCATCCCAACAGCTACAATTGTCCCTTGGTCTGATAGTTCTGTTCCAACTGGATTTTTAGAATGTAATGGAGCAAACGTCTCAAGATCTACTTATTCTGCATTATTTGCTATTGTAGGTACAACCTATGGAACTGGAGATGGCTCTTCTACTTTTGGATTACCTGATTTACAAGATAACGTACCGGTTGGAAAATCTAATACTAAAAATTTAGGATCAACAGGAGGTGCAAATACTGTGGCAGCAGCTGGAAACGTTGCTGGTTCTACAGCAAATGCAACTTTATCAACAGCACAACTTGCTTCACATACTCACTCAACTGCAGGTCAAAAAAATGCAGCTGGAAGTCAAGCATTTCTTACAAAATTTGGTGGGTCATCAGTAGCTACAAGTAGTACAGGATCAGGTCAAGGTCACTCTCATAATTTAAGTGCAACTTTTTCAGGTAGCGCATCTTCAGTTGTTCAACCTTTTTTAACACTAATTTATATTATAAAAACTTAAAGGAAATAAAATATGTCTAATTATGAAGCAACTAAATATGATTTTGACGGAGCTAATCTTGTAGGAATAGAAGGTATTCCCACAGCAACGATTATTCCATGGTCTTCATCTTCAGTGCCAACTGGATTTTTAGAATGTAATGGAGCAAACGTTTCAAGATCTACTTACTCTGCGTTATTTGCAATAATAGGCACAACTTATGGAGCAGGGGACGGCTCTTCTACTTTTGGACTACCTGATTTACAAGATAATGTGTGTATAGGTAAATCTAACAACAAAGCCTTGGCATCAACCATGGGAGCTAACACCGTAACTGCTACAGGAAATATTGGAGGATCAACAGCAAATGCCACTTTATCCACAGCTCAACTTGCCTCACATACTCACAATACAAATGTAGGAAACTTTGGCGGTATGGGTGCTATTCCTCGTACAAAAGCAGGGGGACAAAGTATTTCTACAAACAGCGCAGGATCAGGGGGAGGTCATTCTCATAACATGAGTGCAAATTTTTCAGGAACCGCATCCTCAGTTGTTCAACCTTTTTTAACAATAGTCTATATAATAAAAACATAGGAAAAATAAAATATGTCTAACTACGAAGCAACTAAATATAATTTTAACGCAGCGAACCTTACAGGTATTGAGGGTATTCCTACGGCTACTATTGTGCCATGGTCTGACAGTTCAGTGCCAACTGGATTTTTAGAATGTAATGGTCAAGCAGTTTCAAGATCTACTTATTCAGCTTTATTTGCTATTATAGGTACAACTTATGGAGCTGGTGACGGTTCAAGCACTTTTTTAGTGCCTGATTTACAAGATAACATAGCAGTCGGAAAATCTAACAACAAAGCTTTAGCATCTACTGGTGGAGCAAATACTGTAGCATCAACTGGAAACGTTGCAGGGTCAACGGCAAACGCTACTTTATCCACAGCTCAACTTGCCTCGCATACTCACTCAACTCCAGCACAAACTAGTGGACAACAAGATAAGATGTACCAACAATCTAATGGCGGTGCTAATCTAGCATCAAATAGTGCAGGATCAGGTCAAGGTCATTCTCACAACATGAGCTCTACTTTTACAGGCGATGCAACTTTAGTATTGCAACCTTATCTTACTGTGATATACATAATAAAAACATAGGAGAGATTATGGCAACAAAAGCACAATGGACAGTAGTATTTGATGATAAATTAATTCTTAAAAATTACGCCGAAGGCGCTGTTGAAGGAATAGGATACATTATTGATGATAATGATTTTTGGGGATTATCTAAATGGTCAAATATTTGGGCTATTCAATATGGAACGCCTAACCCTAGTGATACGGTGGAATATAGAGATGACACTCCTCACTCTACTTGGGAAGATGCAAATTTAGGTAACCTTCAAGATTTTATTTCTAGATGGGATTCAGCTCATCTAAGTAGATTACAAACCGATTGGGATGAAAATAATGTCGACGGTGAAACTGAAAGTGATAAAATTACAAGATTAGGCGCAAAACCTACATCATATTCATCGTAATAATAACCAAGAAGTTAAAATATATTTCTCACCTGATAATGGTGGATTACCTCTGTGAACGTAAGGGAAACCTGCAGGCCAGATAACTATTCTACCTGTGTCAGGTTTTACTCTTTTTGAAAAATGTAAAAACTCTGTTTCTCCACCATCTTCTACTTTATTCAGATAAATAGAAAAAACAAAAGCTCTTGATTCAGATTCAAATCCTTTACCATGTTCAAGATGCCAAACGTGATAACCCTCCGTAGGTAAAGTTTTTTGAATTTTTAAAGTGGTAAAATTAAAAGGACTTCCATAGGCATCATCAGCTCCTACATTTTTAGAATAATGTTTCCAAGCCATTTCAAAATTTAACATCATAGGTTTTAATTCTTCCCACCACACTTCTATATTACTTGCATTTGCAAAAAATTGTTGATCTTGTTTTTGTAAAATAGATGTTTTTTCAGAAGCTATTCTATTTATAGTTTTATTAAATTTATTTTGATCTTCATATAATTTAATAGCTTTATTACATTCCTCTGGAGTAATGTAGTTGTCATAAATTCCTACAAAATTAGTTATGTTAACTGTTTTTTCTTTCATCGATATCTTTTAATTTTTTTAAAAATGCAAACTGATTAAATTCTTCTATATTAAATATTAGACTATATCTATTATTTTCTTCATTAACCTTATCAAAACCATGTTTTATTTCTGGGGGAAAGATGTAATAATCACCAGGTTCAGGGTGTATCTTAATATTTAATTCTGGTAATATTAAATCGCATCCCTTTGTTAAATACAAAATACCATGATAACAATTATGTGTATGATAAGTTAAACTATCTCCTTTTTTTATTTCATTGCCCCAAGCATTGGTAATGACATATTTTTCAAAAAAATATTCAAACATATTTGGATGACTTATTTGATACTTATTTATTATAAAGCTAATAAATTTATTAAATGAAGGATTATTTAAAAAATGAATCCAACTGGTCATTCCACCTTTAACATTTGTATATCCCTTCATATCCTTTTTTAAGTTATTTCTAATTTCCATGATAAAATTATGAATAATCTCTGGATAAGGATAACTACCAAATATTATATTAACTGTTCTAGGATAAGTAATTTGAAAACTATTTTTGTTTTCATTTAATTTATTATTTTTATTTAAAACAGTAATCATTAAAATATCGTACCGTGTTGCCATTCCCACAAAAAAGGAGATGTTTTTATATGATTGTAAAAATAATAATCTAAATATAAATATTTCATTATCTCTTCTTTATCTATGTATTCTTCAATATTATAAAATTTAGAATCCTTATATTTATTTGGAAATCCATTAATGTGTTCAGTTTTATTAAAATGCATTTTTAAAAATATATTTAGATCACTCATATCTATATAGTGACTTACTTGAACATTCATTAAATATGGAATCTGTGAAGTGCTATGTTTTAAATTACCGATTACTATATTTCTTGTATGATTTTCATTAGACGTAATAGATTTCACAACATCTATGTCTTTAATATCTGTGTTGTGTCTTAATAGGTCATATCTAAGCCCAGATAAAAATCTTTCATATGGATCTCTAATAATACAAAATCTAACTTTTTTAGATAAATGATTTTTAAAAACTATCTCTTCTGGACTATAACGTGATTTAATACACTCCATAACACTTAAATTGCCATTTTTATGTATTTTTAAAAATTGAAAATCTTTAGTTTCAATTAATTCAAACAATCTAAAATTCATTTTTTGACACTTTCATTCATTCTAAAATTAATATATAAGCTATTATATGCTACAAAAACTAAATTTCAAGCCTGGTTTTAACAAACAAGACACAGAATCTGGTGCTGAAGGGCAATGGACAGATGGTGATTTTGTTAGATTTAGATATGGATTACCTGAAAAGATAGGTGGTTGGAATCAATTAACCGCTGGGTCTTTAACTTTACCGGGTGCAGCTAGAAAACAACACGCTTTCAGTTCTTTTGCAGGTGAAAAATACACAGCTATTGGAACGTCTCAAGGTTTGTTTTTATATTATGGTAATAATTTTTTTGACATTACTCCATTAGATACAGCTATTACAGGATGTACTATAACAACTGTTAATGGTTCAAATACTGTGACTATCAATAAAGGATCTCATGGTTTAGCTAAAGGAAGATATGTGACGTTATCTGGTGTGACTGTTACAGGTGCTTCAGACTACACACCTGCAGAATTACAACAAGTTTACGAAATACAAACAGTTCCAGATGTAGACAAGTTTACCATATTAGCTTCGAGAAATGAAGGAGGTTCAGGTATGACTGCAGCCGGTGCTGCAACTGTTAATCCTTATGTGGAAGTAGGTCCTACTTTTCAAACCGCAGGTTATGGTTGGGGTACGGATTTATGGGGATCTAGCACATGGGGAACTGAAAGTGCAACTAGTGATGTGATTCTTGACCCAGGAAATTGGAGTCTAGATAATTTTGGTGAAGTATTAGTTGCAACTGTATTTAATGGTAAAACTTTTACATGGAATGCTGGAGCTTCAAGCCCTAGAGGTCAAAGAGCTTCGCAATCAACAACTAATTTTAACACGACAAACAATCCAACGGCCACAAGAATTTCTATTGTATCAGATAGAGATAGACATCTATTTCATTTTGGAACAGAAACAACTATAGGAAATACTGCAACACAAGATCCCATGTTTGTAAGATTTTCAAATCAAGAAGATTTAAATACGTATGCACCAACTGCTACTAATACGGCTGGTACATTTAGATTAGATACTGGTAATGAAATTAGAGCAGCTATACAAGGTAAAGATTATATCTTTGTATCAACTGATCTTGCAGCTTATGTAATTCAATTTGTTGGTCCACCTTTTACTTTTTCTGTTAGACAAGTTGGTACCAACTGTGGTTGCATTGGTCAACACGCTATGTCTTATGCAAACGGTGCTGTATGGTGGATGTCAGCAGAAGGTGGTTTTTTTGTTTATGATGGTACAGTTAAATCATTACCATCACTTGTAGAAGATTTTGTATTTAGCACAGATGGAGATAATTTAGGTATTAATTTAAATTCAAGAGAGGTTATCTATTCTTCTCCTAATTCTTTATATACAGAAATAAATTGGTTCTATCCAAAGGATGGATCTGAGCAAGTTGATAGATGTGTGACTTATAATTACTCAGAAAATGTTTGGACAACTTCATCTTTAGCTAGAACTACATATCAAGATCAAGGGGTATTTAATGCTCCATATGCAACAGAGTATACTAAAACAGCTACACCTGTGTTTCCAGATATATTAGGTATTACAAATCTATATGGAGCTAGTATTTACTATGCTCATGAAGTAGGAACAGATCAAGTTAATAGCTCAGGCACAACTTCTATAGATGCTTTTATTAGATCTGGAGATTGGGATATTACCTCACGTAAGAGCGCCTTGGGTCAGGCAACAGGGGTTGCTGATTATAGAGGTGATGGAGAATTTTTTATGTCCGTTAAACGATTTATACCTGACTTTAAATATCAAACAGGTAATGCTCAAGTAACTTTATTTGTAAGCAGTTATCCAGATGATGTAGCAGTAAGCTCACCACTTGGACCCTTTACAATAACTTCTACGACTGATAAAGTAGATACAAGAGCTAGAGGCAGATTAGTTTCTGTACAAATAGCCAATACAGCCGTAGGTGAGTCATGGAGATATGGCACACTTAGATTAGATGCACAACCAGACGGAAGAAGATAATGGCAGTAGATAAAAAAATTAAATATGATGTGCAGGGTGGTGTAAAAAATTATCTTGGTAAACAAAAACAAGTTAAGGCTCCATTAAAATGGCAGTCAAGTCCAGATCATCCTACAACAGAATTAGCTTACATAACAGAAGCAGAAAAAAATTTACTTATTAAATCAGATTTACACGGCTCACTAAAAGGTGGTGTCAACAAGGGACCATCAGGTATCATGAGTTTAAATGGTTTTGGTTCAAAAGATTCAAGTCAGAACGTATCTGGTGCAACAGCTAGTGCAGCTGAAAGTGGAAGAAATACATCAGACACATTAGCATCAGGAATGAGTAATCAAGATGTACAAGATTTTAGATCAGCAGCTGTTGCATCCGGAGCAGGACAAAGAGTTAACCCAGGTTTTTTTGATAGTAGAAATACAGTAAGTCCAGATGTACTTGCAAGAGCAAAAGCATTTAATCCAGCTGCATTTGGAGCAACACGTGGTGGAAGTCTTAGTAGTTTCCTTACAAGTGGTGGAATTTTAGGAAACATAGTTAGGGGTCTTGGACAAAAATTTGGTTTAGGTAAAACATATAATCAACCAACAAATGACATGCGTGGTATTGTTGGTAGTGTAAATCCAAACAATTTTGATATATACAATGAATTTGTAGAAGATGATGAAGATGTAGAAACAATAACATTACCTAATGGAATAATAGTTCCTAAGAAAAAACCTTCTCAACAATTTATAGAAGAACTTGTTCCTAATTTAGCTAATCCAGTGGAGGATCAAGTTGGTGCTCTAGATGATTTATATGCAGATGCTTTAACAACACCTACCCTGGGTGACTATGGACTTAATTTAAAACAATTAAATACATTAAAAAACGCTGGGTATAGCAATAGCCAAATTAAAGAGGTATCAGAAAAAGGCTATGCAGAAGAACTTGTTAGAACCATAGAAGGTCCTATTGGTGGTGTGGTGTAATGGCTAAAATAACAAACTATATACCTGAACCAAAAGAAGAATATGATGTAGATAATCAAAGACAGATTATGGAGTCTTTAAATACAATGAAACAACAACTTAATTTTTCTTTTCAACAAGACTTAAAAAACGAACTAGATACTTTTAATTACTTTTTATCATGAGCATACAATATAAAAATGCATCTAAAATATTAGACGGAACAGCTATGACAACTGTTTTGACTATATCTACGTCAGCTGTTGCTATTATAAAATCTGTGTATGTATCTAATAACAGCACAGGAGCTGTATTAGTTAATTGTGATTTAAGAGACTCATCTGCTAGTACAGATGTAGAATTTTTTAGAAAGGACATACCTGCTACAAGTACAGTCAACGCTACAGAACAGGGGTTGAATTTAGAAGCAGGAGATGCTATAAAAGCGCAAGCAGAAACAGCTAACAAACTTGAAGTAGTGATTAGTTATGCGCTTATAAACAGAGAGAATGAAAACGGATAATAAAACACAACATACACATGATAATGGTGTTACTCACTCTCACGAAGGAGGAGATGTTCCTCACACACATGGAACAAATGATCCATATAAAATAGATTGTACAACTACAACAATTTATAGAAACACAAAAACAGGCGAAACGTCTAAAGAGAAAGTAGAGGGTCCTGATATTGTAACCGATGTTACAGTTGAGATCTCACCGAAAGGATTGGATGTTTTCCAGAAAGTAATGAACAATGATAATAAGAAACCAAAACCCTAAGGGTGGAACAGAATTACAATTTAACTATTTAGAAGAATACGTTGATAAAAAATTATTAGATCAAGTGCAGATTACAACTTCTGTACCAGAAAAAATTCCATTACATCCAAATAAACTAAATATACTTTGGCAAAAAAACTCATACGATCAACCTAACTTAGCTCCTTGGTTTCAAAATAAATCTAATCATCACAAATATGATTGGTATGTATTTAATTCTCATTGGACTTTTGAAAAATTTAGAATGATGTTTGGTTTACCTGCAGAAAAATGTTTGGTAATTAAAAATGGTGTAGACAAAATACAAAAAGCAAAACCTTATAAACAAGGTGATCCTATTAGAATAATTCATCAAAACACACCTTGGAGAGGATTATCTGTTTTACTTGGTGCAATGCAATTAGTTAAGAACCCATTAATTACTTTAGATGTATATTCATCTTGTGAAGTTTATGGAAAACAATTCTTTGATCAGAATGATCATGAATATACAGAACTATATGAACAAGCAAGAAAACTATCTAATGTAAATTACATAGGATATAAACCAAATAGTTTTATAAAAAGTAATATGCATAAATACAATATGTATGCATACCCAAGTATCTTTGAAGAAACATCTTGTATATCTTTATTGGAATGTATGGCTGGTGGATTATATTCTATTACAACAAATCTTGGTGCATTGTTTGAAACAGGTGCTGAGTTTCCTATGTATATTCCTTTTGATAATGATTTAAGAAGGCTTTCAATGAAATTTGCTTCTGCAATAGAAGCTTCAGCAAATATATTACATGAAGAAACTATACATAAACATTTAGAAACTCAATCTAGCTATGTTAATGCTTACTATAATTGGAATAAAATAGGCACATCATGGACAAGATTTTTAACAGGAGCAATTAGTGCCAAGACTAAGTAATACACCCATCTGGTTTGACGAGGATAAAAAAACAGAGGCTAGTAATGATACTTATCAAACTGTAAAAACTAATAAAGTTGAAGGAGATAGTAATATAATTGAAATAAATGTAGGTGGTGAAGGCGGTAGATCTCCGTATAAAATAATGGTTTGTACGCCTTGTCATAGCGATGTATCTATGCATTATTGTCAAGCTGTCTTAAAATTTCAACAAGAATGTTTACAAAGAAATATGTTAGTTAGTTTTACTTTGTTAAAATCTTCTTTAGTTACACAAGGTAGAAATTTAAGTGTAGCAGAATTTTTAAATCATAAAGATAAGTATACGCATTTATTATTTATAGACTCTGATATTGATTTTAGTTTTTCCACTATTGAAAAAATGTTAAAAGCTGACAAAGATGTTATTGCATGTCCTTATCCAATGAAAATGATGGATTGGAATAAAGTATGGAGAAGAGTAAACAACAAAGAAGATGCTATTACTTCTGCAGAAGACATGTCGAGAGCAGGTTTTACTTATCCAATTAAAGTAGAAGATCAATATAACATTATAGCTGATAAAGGTATTATAGAAGTAACTCATGCGCCTACTGGATGTATGTTAATTAAAAGACATGTTATTGAAGACATGATTGAGAATCACCCTGAATTAGAGATATACCAACCTACCTATATTAATGGTAAAGAAGAAAAAAAAGATAACTTTTATAATTTGTTTGACACATGGCATGATCTTAAAACTAAAAGATATTTTGGAGAAGACTTTGGTTTCTGTCAGAAATGGACAGATATGGGTGGTAAAGTACATATATATGTAATGGATACTATTACGCACGTCGGAGAGTTCTTATATCGTGGTCGTTTCTTTGATGATTTATACCAAGGCACACGCCCTGCAAAAAATGCCAAACCGCTTGACGAAGATACAAAAATCAAATAAAGTGTAGTATTTTCAGGATATCTATGCCTGCTCAACAGTATAAATATATTTAAATTATGGCAATATCAAGAATGCAAGAACCCAGACAATTATACGGATTAGGAAGTCTAGTAAAAGGCGTTAAGAAAGCCGTCAAAGGTGTAACTAGAGGCGTTAAAAAATTTGCTAAATCTGATGTTGGTAAAGCAGCCGGACTAGCAGCTTTGGCATTTGGTATACCAGGAACTAATTTAGGTGGTTTATTTGGCAGAGCTAGTTTAGGAGGAGAAGCAACAGGATTATTTGGACAACAAGGAATTGCTGCAACTTTAGGTAATTTATCTATGCCTGCATTTCTTAGTAAGTCTACAGGAGAAGGTGCAGCATTAAAAAATTTTGGAAAAGTATTTGCTGGAGGAACAGCATTGACAGCTTTATTAGGCGCAGCTGAAGAAGGTGATGAAGAAGCACTTGCAGCTACACAAGATGTAGGATCATTAAGACAATATTTAGCATCTTACTATTCTAATTTAGGATACACAGCAGATCAAATAGCAGAGAATGTAGCTAGAGATACTTCTGAATATACATCAGGTCAAGGTGGTTATGCTGATGGTGGTAGAATAGGTTATGCTTTCGGAGACAAAGTAGAAATGGCTTCAGGTATCGAAGGACTTCCAATCAATGTTAATCCTCAAGGTGTAAAAGAATTAGACCTTAGAGAAACAGGTGGATTTATACCTCCAGTTGGTGTAAAAGAAAAAGCAGATGACATTCCTGCAATGTTATCAAACAACGAATTTGTATTTACTGCCGATGCTGTAAAAGCAGCAGGTGGTGGTAGTGTAGATAAAGGTGCTCAGATTATGTATGACACCATGAAAAAACTAGAATCGAAGGTAGTATAATGGCTGAAGTAGTACAACAACAAATTTTACCAGCTCCGTTTATTGAAGCAGCGGCTAAACCATATTTACAAGAGTTAACAACAGCAGTTGGTGGACTAAAAGCTGCTGATCTTTCTAAAAGTTTAGGTTCACAATTTATAGCTGGACAAGATCCATTACAAGCACAAGCACAAGCTTTAGCTCAACAAGGTATTGGTGCTTATCAACCTTTCTTAACCTCTGCTGGAGCTTCTACAGGCCCAACAGCTTACCAACAATTTATGTCTCCATATCAACAAGATATAATTGATACAACGTTAAGAGAATTTGATGTACAATCAGCAAAAGGAATTCCTGGTATTGCAGCTCAAGCTGTAGGCGCTGGTGTTCTTGGTGGTGGTAGAGAAGGTGTAATGAGATCAGAATATCAGGCTTCAAGCGACAGGAACCGAGCAGCATTACAAGCACAATTATTAGGTCAAGGTTTTGGTCAAGCACAACAATTAGCTCAACAGAATATGGCTAATCAATTACAATTAGGTAGTGCACAACAAGGATTTTTAGGTCAAGACGTTGGAGCACTTTCAACTTTAGGTGCACAGAATCAAGCATTGGCACAAGCACAATTATCAGCTAATCAACAATTAGCACAAGCACAATTACAACAACCTTTACAGGCAGCACAAGCATTAGGTGCAGGTATTACTGGTTTGATAGCTGGATACCCAGGTCAGACTCAACAACAGATTTCACCATCATCTACTCTAGCTCAAACAGCATTAGGAACTGGAGCAACGCTTGCAGGTATCTATAGAGGTTTTGGGTTAGGACAGTAAATGAAAACATTAAGAAGACCTATGTTTAGAAAAGGTGGTAACGTTGGTACAGGCGTTATGACTGGTATTGTAGATAGAGGTAATTATGCAAACGGTGATCTTAGTTTAACACTTAATGAAGATGATATTCAAGGAAGAGTTGACTCTTATAGAGGTAATCAACAACAAAGTTCCGATCCTTTAACAGATTTTTTATTACAGTTTGGACCTAACTTATTGGCTCAAACGCCTACAGGTGGTGGAGGATTAAAAGGTTTATTATCTACAGCAGGTGGTGCAGCTAAAGAACCTTTACAAGATTTAATTAAAAATAGAAGAGCACAAAGAAGTGAAGATATTGCACTAAGAGCAAAAGCTATTGATGCTTTAGGTCAAGATGATCTTAAAAAAATAAGAGCTCAAGCTAAAGTATCTTTGGGTCCACAATTAGAAACTGAAACTTCAGAAGAATACGCAGCTAGAGTACAAGATAAAATGGGTGAGTTTATTGATTCTACTTATGCTAAGTCATCATTCTTAAAAACAGATTCACCAGAAGAAAAAATATTTAGTTACGCTGAAACTATGGTTAAATCAGGGGACATGAAAGATATGCCTACTGCTAAAAATAGATCAAACTTTGAATTAAATAATTATGACAGATTAAAAACTGCGAATGTAAATATACAATTACCTAGAGCTAAAAAAATATATCGAAAAGGTAATCTTAAAAAAGATGTAAACCCTGGAGTTTACTACGATGATATAACAGATACTTACACTAGAGTTGGTGTAGCTGAAAATGGAAACCCATTCATAGAACAATCTAACATTACATTTGAAGAACTAATACAAAACTAGGAGGCTAAATGGCGTACGATACAGATTTCGATCCAGAAGGCTTCATGGGTTTAGGTGATGAAGAATTAGGTAATGAAAGAAATGCTTTTAGTGCAGCATTAGCAGGTGTGGCATCAGGTATAATAAAAGTACCTGAAGGTGTAGTTTCATTAGGAGCAGAGTTAATTGACTTAGGTGCAGGTACAGATCTTGCAACAGACGTAGAAGTATTTTTTGATAAGATAAATCCATTTGAAGAGATAGCACAAGAAAAAGCAGCAGGTAGATTAGTTGAAGCGTTAGTACAGATTGGTGTACCGGGAGCTATTGGTTTTAATGTTGCACGTAAGATGGCAACTAAAGCTTTGTCAGGTAAAAAAGCAAATAAGTATTTAGATCTTAAAAGACCAGATTTAATTAAAGGTGCAACTAAAGCAGATGAATTAAATAAATCAGCTAAGAAATTAAGATTTGCAGCCGCAGTTAGTGGCGGAGCAGCGGGGGAAACGCTAGTAGCAAACGTTGAAGATATAGGAAGTATTGGAGATGTATTAGGAGGACCAACAGATTTAGATGATGAAGCTTTAGCAGATCCATCAAAAGATGCTGGTAGAAAGTTATTAAATAGAGTTAAGTTTGGCGGTGAGTCTTTGTTTATTACACCTATTGTTTATGGTGTAGGTAGAGGAATTAAAGAAGCTGCTACTATGGGTAAGAATATTGAGTTTAGTAATTCAAAATTAAGTAGATTTTTTAATAGTATATTTAGTGCAGTAAGATCAAGAGGTGCCAAACCACAAAAAATATTTGAAGAGAAGATGGCTGAAAAAGGAGCTACTATGGCTGACACTAATGAAGCTATGAGACTTGTTAAAGAAATAGATAAGCCATTAAATAAAATGTTTCCAACTGTAAAAACTATTTTTAATCAATCTACTGGTAAAGAAAAAGCAGAGGTATTAGAAACTATTAACGATGCTATGTTTTCTGGTGATCTAACTAAAGGTATCAAAGACGATATAGTAGTTGATCTTACAGAAAAATTAAAAGTAAAAGGATTAAAAAAACCAGAGATTAATCAATTGTTTGGTACATTAGGTAAAGCAAGAAATGCTTTTACTACTCTTATTTCAACAGCTACTAAGCTAGGTGGTGACATGAAAAACATTACACCTTTAAAATCAATCATGGGTCAAAGGGTGAAAGATTATTTAGGTGGTACATACAGAGTCTTTGAAGACAAACCTGTATTACCATTTGTTAGATACACACCAACCAATGAAGCTTACAAAAATGCTAGAGATTTATTTGTAAGATATGCAGCTAAAGCTGGTAAACCTTTTGAAAGTGTTAACCAAGTAGACGAGCAATTAAATAGATTAGTAGATACCGCACTTGCAGCTAAGAAGCCAAACGAGTTACCATTTTTTAAATACACATCTAAAACTGCAGAAAACGATGATGGATTAACTAAAAAATTTTTTAAACAAGTATTAGTAAAAGATGCTGAAGGCAAAATATTAACTGATAAAAGAAGAGCTTCTGCATTAAGAGGTGCGGGTAGAAAAGGTGACATCATCGAGCCGATTGGTAAAGGTAGTAAAATATTTAGAGAATTTTTTGGTGAAATGTCTGACCCTAGATTTTCATTATACAATGGTATGACAAGACTATCTACTGTTGCTAGAAAAAATCAAATGTTTCAAAGATTAG
>Ga0209535_1001110_pt1 | contig 18498 bp, 26 predicted proteins | sample LinPmetageLP28_FD_184041 | JGI IMG/M metagenome (GOLD analysis project Ga0209535, IMG submission 184041) | Marine viral communities from the Pacific Ocean - LP-28 (SPAdes) (version 2) | ecosystem: Environmental > Aquatic > Marine > Oceanic | place: Pacific Ocean | collected 2009-08-22
ATTTAGAAAGTATTATGCGTTAACTCTTGCTGAGTTCATTCCGTATACTACTTCTTCACCTGCCGCAGTTACACCGTCTGCTGGTAGGTATCTCACGTCTACGTGAACACCTCCTGCTGAATCGTTCTCAGTAATTCTTGCTAGAATTTCTGTTTCGATGTCTGCTTCTGCGTCTGCGATAACTCCTGGGTCAGAAGCGTCTGCTTGGTTTGGATCCAAGTTTACATCTCCTGCAGAGTCTGCCGCGTTGAACTGACCTGGTGTGCCTTCTACTATGAAAGAGTAGTAGTCACAAAGTTCGTCTTCAACGATTGAAGTGGCAATCGCCGCGTCTTTTTCAGTCGCTTTAGAACCCAGTGCGTATGATTGAGCTATGATAGTACCAAAAGTACCTACTAATTTACTCATTTCATTGAACACTGAACCTTTAGTGTCTGGTGTAGTTGATGTTGTTACCATCTCGTCGTCAAACATCATTTCAATAAAAGTTAAACCTTTACCGTTGAATGATTGTCTTCTACACATGTTTGCTGTTGCATTACTTGTTGCTGGCATTTGTATCTCCTATATTAACTATTAACTAACAGCCGCCGCAGTTAAGATACCAAGTTTAGTTTCTGTTACTGTTGCACCAGTTAAGTCAGCAGTTACTCCAGGGAAACTAGAACTAGATTGATCTAATGTTCTGATGTAAGCCTGTAGTGCCGCTATTGTTGTTGTACTGGAAAGAGTGTCTAATTGATCTGTTCTCACCAAATACGATTTTTGTGTGTTTGAATCAACCAATGGACCTTCTGCTAATATTCTTAGTCCTTGGTGTTCGAAAGCATGTCTAGTCATTTGTAGACCTGCTACTGCTGAGCCTGTAGTTAAGTCACCTACTTCTGCTGATACGTCAACGATGAAGTCAACAGTAAGGATTGTTAAATCAACACCTTCTGTTTCAAAGTTTTGGTTCAGTGAAAAGTTACCTTTACCACCTGCTACTTTACTTGCGTCATAAGCCATTTTATTTTCCTCCTTAAAATGCTATTATGCTACTTGAGTGTCAGACATGTCTCTGTCGCCTGCAGTTGCTGAACTAATAGTTGCTGTAACTTTATCTGGAGTTCCTGCATTTAATAGTCTTACTGCCGCTTGGATTGCCGCCACTGTTGTAGTTGAACTGGTTGTGTCTAAACTGTCTGCTCTTACCATGTAAGTTTGTTCAGTGTTAGAGTTGCCTAAAGCACCCATACCTAAGACGTTAACGCCTTGGTTTTGGATTGCCTCGATTGCTAACTTTAGACCAGCCGTGTTTGCTGATGCACCTGAATGGGTTACTTCGCCATTCATTGCATTGATATAATCAACTGTGATAAAGTCAACTCTACATCCTTCTCCCTCGTGAGCGAGATTGGGTGTTTGAAAGTTGGCTGGACCGCCTGCTGATTGTGTTCCGTCGTATGCCATGATATATCCTCCTATGTTCTCTGATATTATAGCTCTGCCTCCGCTCCGGAGACATTTGTATCTATTTATGGTAAAGATTGGTAAATTATGCTGTATTATTACTATTTTACTAGTTCTTGTACTTTTTTTGTAATATCTGTATTAGAAAGTTTAGATTTCATTAGTTGCAGTAGTTTTGATGAAGCACGTGCCTTTGTTCTGTCGTCTAGGTTTTTGTAGTCAGCGATAGCTCTTCTAAGATTCCTATAATTTGCATCAGATATACCCAATGCTCTCTCTAAATGTGTTAGGAACTTATAGGGTTCGTCAAACAATCTAAGATATCTTCTGATTGCCATCACAGGTACAGGTTGTCTTTGCCTCATGGCCTGGGCTTGATTTTTATTCTTTAATTTTTTAGCAATCTCAGGATCTCCTGCCACAATTGCCAGCATGTTTGCCAGATCATTATTAATCATTCTCACCTGATCAAAAGTTCCTTTTGCCATAGTTTGGTCAGCATACATTTTGGTAAATGTTTTTGATTGATCCATGTTTCTTAAAAACGTAAGGGCAAGGAAACTTAGGTAGATTCTTTCTGTTACTTCTGGAAATGAATATCTTTGCAAGTCACTATGTCGTCTTATGACTTTGCCCTCAGATACATACTTTAAAAAAGGTGTTAACATACACGTATTTATAGAAACATATGCAACGAAATTTTATTCTAACTGACCTAATGAAGACTGGAGATCACCTTAAAGTAGAGAAATTTATTAATTTACACAGTCTGCCCGATCAGACCTTTGATATGACAGCAGAGTACTACACACTTCACAGCTATGATCTCGACAGTTACGATAGAAAGTTTGCGGTAATTGATTCAAACGGATTGATACAGCGAGTGACAGACAACAAAGAATTTATTCATGACCTCAAGAAACGTTGTGACCTACTGCACAGCCAAGGCTTTATCTTCATAAAAGCTAATCCATGGGAATCACTTGACAACACAAACAAGACTACACAGTATCCAGAGATAGATATACAACATGTTAAATGGACCGGGGGTGTCAGTTGGTTCTGGTTCTATATGTTTGATAAACATAGAGGCAAAACTTTTAACTTTGATCATACAGATAAGAAGTTTGACTTCTTGTACCTTAACAAAAGGCCTAGAGAACATAGAATAAAATTATATAATAAGTTACTTGACAAAGGTGTACTAAAAAATAGTTTGTATACAAACTGGCCAGATAGAAAACTGCCTGCAGAATATGAATTACCATGGGCACAGGATTACCCGCAGTACGGCATGGACCAAGATATATTTGAAAAACCCTACAATGACACAGCTTATAGTATAGTTTCAGAAACTAACGACAATGATTATGAAGTGTTCATGACTGAGAAAATATGGAAACCAATTATAGCCCAACACTTTTTTGTTGTGCATGGCAACTATCTATATCTGCAGAAGCTTAAAGAGATGGGATTTAAAACTTTCAACAATTACTTTGAAGAAGCATATGACCTAGACCGAGACCCTGATACAAGGATCAATACTATTGTTGATGTATGCGATAGGTTACGTGATGCACCATGGAAAGATATGTATCTACAAAGTCAAGCACTACGACAATATAATTTTGATAACTTTTTTAACCAAGAGAAGTTGAGCCAAGAAATTAATAAGACTTTAAATTTATTTCTTGAATTTGCTGATAGCAGTCAAGTTTCGTCTTGAGAATCCTAGTCTATCAACTAACTTGACAGCATTACCCGCCTTGTCAACAGCAACAAATCCTTCTGGTTCTGTTACTTCGAGGCCGCCATCTGTTTGTGAAAATGATCCTATTGACATAGCTTGATTCATTTTAGTAAGAACAAATGCTTTCATTTGTTGTACAGCTTTATAGAAAGTAAGCATGGCCTGTAAGGGCTTTTTTGCTCTACTCAAAAAGACAGGCATTTGTTTTATTTTGTCTTGTCTTAACTGCAAGGCTTTTTGTGCTTTCAAGCCTGATATTTGTTGTTGCATTCTGTCTGCATAAAACTTTCTAAATCCTTGCAAGAACTCGTTAACATTACTAGGCAGTTGTCCTTGTTTGACCATTGCATTGATGTAAATCATAAATGTAGGAACAAAATCTGTGTTCTGTCCTAGCACAGATGCTAGATCCCTTGGCACACTGTTTAACAATGTCTCTAGTTTTTCAATACTGTTATAAAATTTTTTTGTTTCTTCGTCTGTAAAGTTAGCACTACCTGATACATCTTTGTATACGGCATTGTCAAAGAATACTGAATTATTTTTTGCAAGTGATTCAACATCTGCTCCGCCCTGGGCATTCATGTCTGCTAAAGATTCTCCTGTATAAGTGGTATGAAATATTATGCCAACCTTGGCTACATCTATTTGCTTGGCAAGTTCAGAAGCTTCTGGAACCGCATAGGTTATTTGATTGGGAGTAAATGTTAAATGAGGTTTGTTGCCAATGTTCTTACGAATGATGTCTTCGTCTGTGAACAGCAGGTCTCCTTGCACTACACCTTGTATGTTAAGTTTTCTAAGATGCACTAGACACTTTAATAATTTTTGTCCTAGTTCTTCTGTGCCGTGATTTTTTGCTATGTCTTTCTTTGTGTAATTTATTTTAGGAGTGCCTGGATTGAAAACTGACTTCGTGCCTACAAAGAATTTGCCATTGTCCGGATTGGTGCCACAAACCACAGCAGGAGCACCGTCCCATTTGACTGACACACTCATTGCTTCTGAGCTCGTGCCTTTAAGTGTTAATAACAATCCTCTAAAATATTCTAGTACCGCTTTGCCGCCCTCATAACCGTCTGTGATTATGATGTCTTCGATGTGTTCCAGGTGTGTCCGTTTAAACTCTGTAAGGACATCTTCTATCAACATGATTAGTCCTCTTTGTATTCGCCGTCTTTAATTTTAAGCACGTTGTTTTTTATATCTTGGTTCTCTTTAATACGGGCAACGCCTTTACTGAACTTAGATGCATCCATATTTTTAATTGCCGAATTGAATTTTTTTTCAAGTTTGAATGCTGTATCTTGATCGAAGTTCTCTCTTATATAGGTCATTAGTCTTATAGCTGACTCTAATATATGCGATGCACGGCTCTCAACCACTTCTTCCTTGTCTCTGTGCAAGGGCATTGAGCTTAATTCTTCTAATAAACTTTTAGTATGTTTTTGCATTATAGGTATTTACTCATTATTATAACATATTGATAGCATAAGTCTACTGGTAAAAGTAATAAATAGCTATAATGACAAGTGCAATTATTTTATGGTTATTAATAGTAGGCGGTTTAGCCTATGCGTCTTACCTTAGAAACAAATTAAATCAATAACATCATCTAACGAATAGTTTGCTTTCCAGCCTTTACTTTTTATAAGTGAGCAATCTAATGCTTGTGGACCTACATTTTTAGAAGCATTTTCCCAAGTAACTTTTCCTGAATATCCAAACTTTTTCCTTAACTTATCTACGATCTCTTGCATAGAAAAAACTTCTTGGTTAGCAACATTAAGAAGTGGAGTGTCTATTGACATGGCCATTATTGCCGCCTTGGCAAGGTCTGAACTGTGTATTAATTGTCTTTTATTTGTCTGAGTGCTACCTAGATGTATTGTTTGCAATTTCTTCTTTGCCGCATGAGCAATATTATTAACTATATGCAACAACGGATGTCGTTCATTTAAATCTTCTGTGAGTGTTTCATTGTAAAGTAAAGGGATCATCAAGACTGTGCTATTTAATTTTCCTTCTGTTTTCATATAACCTAGTAAAGAGTGTAGAACATATTTTGAAACATCGTGTCCCGAAGATCCACCTGCGAAGCTATGATCATAATCACTTTCCATAATTGCACGGTCTGTTCTGCCTTTGTAATTCCATTGGCCGCCAATTGCTATTAGTTTTTTCACTCCGTTTTTTGCAGAGGCCTCGGCAGTATTAAGATTAATTTTGATATCTTCAGTTAACATTTCACTTGCTGTCACTCTATAATGACTAGCATGTCCTCCAATTATTCCTGCACAATGAAAAACGTATTCTATTTTCTCTTGTTTAAAAAAGTCACTTATGCAACCTCTGTTAGCACTTAGGTCTATCTCTTTGTGTGTTGGAGTCACTATGTCCTTGTACCCTTGTGCTTTTAATTCTTTATGTATTGCACTGCCTGATAGGCCGGTGGCACCTGTAATTAGTATTTTGTTTGACTTATTCATTCAGTTAATATTACTGTGAATCTTTGTGCAGGTCAAGAGTGTGTTTAGAATCTTTAGTTGTGTTTTTTATAAAATTCCAAGTCTTGTCTGTAGTCCTTCCTGTAAATTGTAGGATATATCTTGTGTCCCAGCCCATGTTTGCTGTGCCATGTGGAAAATCTTGCCAATGCCAACTTATAATATCTCCTGCTTTCCAATGAGTGTGTACCGCCGTGCCTTGATGCCAGATCTGGCCCATGCTCCAATCATTCAAGAACACAACAAATCTGTGTACTTTTGTAGGATCTACATCGTAATCTAATTCATCAAAACTATTTTGTCTGTCTAGTCTTGCCGCAAAATTATCCATGTGCATGTGGAGTACTTGTCCACAAACTTGAGAATGTAATTTAAGTTCGTAATCGTGTATGCCAAACAGTCCTTCTGCAAGTGCTATCGCTTTTGGATCAGTGAACATGTTTGCTCTGCCATATATCTTGCCTTCGGGGTCTCCGCCTGATCTTACAATGTCATATACTTCTTGATCTATTGCATAGTTGCCACCAACACTTTTATTTCGTGAGGCCCAATGCACTGCATTATCTAATGCTTTGTCGCCATACGTGTTGATAAAATAATCACAATCCATGTCAACGTTACCGTGAAACATTAATACATCTTCAATTTTATCTTTTATTGACCAATCATAATGATATGCACCTCTTTCTAAACTCCTTTTTTTCTCGTAGTCCCATCGACTTTTGCCATAGGCGAGTTTGTTGCCGGTCTTAATTGCATTGACCTCTGTGTGTGCTTTTAAATTTTTAATTGCTTGATCAGAATCCTGTAGATCCTCATCAATTTTTTTTAAAACTTTTTCTGAATAATCTTTGCTGTGTTCCATACTGATATTTAAGTCGTAGAAAAAGGGCGAACAAATTAATGACCGCCCCTTTAATAATTTAAATTATTATGCGTAAACTTCCATCAACTTGGCACTTTCTTCAAGTGTTCCAGTTTTAGAAGATGTAATTGCAAATAAGTCTTTTCTAAAGTTATTGATTACTGCATTGATCTCATCTTGAGCTTCTTGTGTATCACAAAGTTTCTCAAGTTCCATTCTACCTAGGGTAGCGTGAAAAGTTTCGTCTTTAGCAATTTTGGCATATCTAGAAGAGATAAATTTATCTTCTATACACTCAGCCATCATTCCCCAGTTTCTTGCCGCTCTGCCTTCCGCTAACAATTGGTATAAACCTAACATTAGTGGATTGCTATTGCAGTTGTACTTTTTGATCATTGCCGCACCTTTTTGCTCTAATCTCTTTGCATGGCTTTCTACTGCCTTTTGCATGTCAATCTCTTCGCCTTTTAGGTATTCAACAACTTCTTTTACAAATTGAAAGTGCTTTGCTTCGTCGTGTGCTTGTTTTGAAAGAAGGACTAATTTCTCAGGATCAGTTCCAGCTGGAAGTGCCGCAACTTCTCTTGAAATTTCTTCCATGTTCATTCTCTCGTTAACCATACGACCAGTAAAGTTGTCAATCAACTCGTCCTTGTCCGTTACGTTTTCATAGTAGTGCTTAATCTGTAATTCAGAGGCTCTAAATAGAGGCTCGTTTTCTTTCTCAAGTTTTGCTACGAATTCTTTTGCTGTTAACATATGTTTCTCCTGCTTTTATAAAAGTAAAGATATTTATCCTTAGTGATTGGCCGAAAGTAAATAGTTGGTAAATGAAAATCTTAATCAGTCAACAAGAGTACATTAAGACACCTAGAAACTTTGTTTTTGATGCATTAGAGCGAGCGTATTACAATTTTCTATCTGGCCATGAACTAATTGTGGCACCAAACATCAATAAAGTAGCACATAATGATTATGATTGTCTTGTGTTGACAGGTGGTCCTGACAGTGTAGCTAGAAATAAAACAGAGAATCTTTTGTATGCTGATGCAATCATTAAGGGCAAACCTATTATTGGTATCTGTCATGGTGCGTTTGCCATTAACGATATTTGCAAGGGCAAAAATGGACATGTAGAAGGACACGTTGACGCTGACATAAAGATTACAATGGAAGGCCAAGAGCATGTAGTTAAGTGCTATCACTCTCAGTCAATTGAAAAACTTGCTGAGGATTTCGTCACTATTGCTTTTGATGGGCAAGGAACTATAGAAGCATTCAAACACAAAACACTTCCAGTCTATGGAATTATATGGCATCCTGAAAGAATGGATGTTCCGGTTTTACCTGCTGAAGTTAAAAAATTACTTAATTAGTTTTCTACGATAGAGCCACACGTACCTGTGAGGCCAAAGTCTTTCTGGCAATGTTCCGCCATTTGGTCCTGTCAAATTATATTCTAGTTCACACCATTCAACATCGAAGTCCATAAGCCTAGCAAATTCATGTATCTGCTTCATGCCCCATTGGAACCATTGTAGTCCTTTATCACTTTTATATCCACCCGGTGCACCTCTCATGTAAAGTCTGCCGCCTGGCTTTAACCATGACTTGACCTTGATCAACATGTTTGCTATGTCATCATGGTCTCCCCAATTTATAGAACCCAATGCAAGTATCACATCTGCACACTCTGGTTTGAACGGTGCATCAAAATGTCCACAGACAATATCTGCTTCTTTGAACACAGGATCGTATCCCACAAGATTTGGGATCTTGCCTTTGAAAAAGTTTAAGGCACAGCCGGCATCTATCACAAACTTGGGTTTAGTTTTGTTAATTTCTTTTATAAGGTTTTCACCTGAGTGTTTAAACAAGTGTATATTAGATTGCCACACGTTTTTGTAAAAGTAGTCTTGTGCTTTTTGATCTATCATGTTAGTTTTTAATCCATTCCGCATACAATCTATTTGTTGCGTCATCCTGTATGTCATTTAATGTAAAGTTATATTTTTCACAGTATTTTTTGTTAAGTTCTCTACTCCATGGAAAGAATCTAACATTTTTAGAATCATCGTGCCATAAGTGATCATTACCAAATGAGTTTTGTCTCCAGTAGATCCTATCGCCAGTTTTTGTTACATCTGCTAATTTTTGTAATTGTTTTTCTACTTCTGCTGTTGTGCCAAAATTTAAACTGCCCAGGCACAAATAAACATTAAATTCCTTGTGTGGCTTGTAGTCTTCCCATGTGACCAATTTATCGGCTTGATCAAATGCAGGATCTATTCCATAAACTTGCTCTCCAAGTCTCTCTTTGAGAGGATTAGTACCGCAACCAATATCTAAAACACTATCTGTTGGTGCAATTTTATCTAAGAGTGCCCATCCAGAATATTTTTTATCTTGCCAATTAGGTTGCCAATGATCCCTAAAATATTGTGTTTCTTCTTTGTTCATTTGTACAAATAAATCTTTATATCTCTTTCCATGTAATCATGTTTGGATGTATTTTTTGGATACATGATATTTAATTCTTTGCAAAGTTCAGCATTATCTTTTGGGCTAGTAATTCTTTCACTGTTGTCTTTTACAAAGTCCATGATATCCTTGTTCTCGTTCTGTATGTGCGTCCACATCATATCTAAGTTTTCAAAATACTGATAGTTTGGATATGTGATCTTAAATTCACCACAAAGTTTCCACCATGCGAGGCACTCATAATCGTTCCTATATACAAGTATAATTGGATATCCTAATTCTTTTAAATTTTTGAGTTGGTGTGCAAATGTGTGTGATTTTATAATTCTTTTCCCTAAACCAGAAAATGGTTTGTCCCAATCTTCTACCCTGCAATCAAACTCCATGCCAGGATCAAAATAAGAGCCTGTATGCATCAATTGTTTTTTGCCTGGTGTGTCAGCATCATGCCAATAGGTTCGTGCTTCTGTGTAATCAGTTTGATCTATATCAGACGACTTATGAATGTTTTTAAAAACACTGCTCCATTTACTGCCCGGGGCGCCTGTCATTAGAATATACATCATGCGTAATCTATACCTCTATTCTTCTGTGTGACACTTCTGTATACAAGGATAAGAACCATTGCTAACAAAACAAGGAACAATGGCCTCGTCAGCATCTCTTCTATAGTGTACATAGTATTCATTTGTTGTAATTTGTTCTGCCACTTGTCTATGATAATGTATGTTAAAAGTATTGCAGGCCTGCTTATTCTAAATTTATAACAGAACAACCCTAATGCACTACAACAGGCCAGTGTGACGTAGTCCATGTATAAACCTGTGACTGATTGGCAGGTGTATATTATAATGGCAAAGATTATGCCAGCATATATCCAATAAGGTATTTGTAATATCTTAACGAGCAGTTTAGAAGTAAAGATACAAATGAAAAAAGTTAATATAGTTGCCCCAACAAAGCCATAACCAAGTAGAGATATAAATTTTTTGTCCTCGAGCATAAAAGGATTGCCTACATCCAAACCAAAAGTTATACACATCGCCATAAAGATTGCGGCAAATGGAGATGCTGGTATTCCAAACAAGACCGTGGGAATTAAACTGCCGGCCTTCTGTGCATTGTTGGCACCTTCACACCCTGCCAGTCCTTTGGGATTGCCCACACCAAACTTTTCATTAGGGTGTGCTTTTACTGTGGCACCATAGGCCAACATGTCTCCTACAGGTCCCACACCAGGTAACATGCCTGCAACAAATCCTATAAAGCCTCCGCGTAGTGAGTCTTTCCATAACTTTAATGTTGTTCTAAATCCGTCAAATAGCTGTGAGAAGTAATTGTTGATAGGTGCAGGCCTGTTCTTTCCAAGATGGAAACCTGATATCAGTTCTGGAATTCCAAATAGTCCTGCTATCATCATTATGATTGGTACACCATCTTGTAGATATAGTGTGCCAAATGTAAGTCTTGGTCCACCTGTCTGTGGATCTATTCCCATAAGTCCTATGAAAGCACCAACACAAATTGCACAACAACTCAACCAAAAGTTTTTTGAAACTATGAATGCCACACAGGCAATTGATAGAGTCATGAACATGAATAATTCCGGTACACCAAATTTATAAATGATCGGTGCATAGAATGGCAACAATGCGAAAGCAAGTATGCCAAAGAAGATACCATTGAACGTGCTGTCAGCCATCGCGATTCCTATTGCTTTGGCCGCCTCACCGTTTTTACTCATCTTGTATCCGTCTATGATGGATGCCGCAGTTGTTGAAGCACCCGGTATACCTGTGAGTAGAGAAGTGTAAGAGTCCGCGGTGCTTGATGCCGCTATGACACTTATTAAAAATATTAGTCCGTAATAGGGATTTGGCTCAAAGTATCCTGCGAATGAGAATACTAGTAACATCGCAGTTCCGGCGCCTGCCAGCGGAATTACACCTAACAGTATTCCGTAAAGTGTTCCTAGCAGGCACCAGAGTGCGTAGTCCATTATTTCAATAGTTCAGGTTTAAATTCAGCTTTCCAACCAAAGATGTTATTGAACCACCATACGAGATCTTTAAGTTTCTTTTCAGTGTATTGTTTTCTCTGATCTAAAACTATTTGATCTGCTTGTTCACCTATTGCCCATTGGTAGTCTCCACCAGATGCTTTGGCAATAATAGCTCTCGACTCGGGATCTGCTAACATTTTTTCAAGTGCCTTAACAAGTATGTCTCTGTGAGGAGCATCTTTGTTTACCCATAATCCTTTTTGTAGTGAGTCGTTTTGGAACTGTACCAATCTATATGCGTCGTACAATTCACCACTAGGTTTTTCGCCCCATGTCTTTTCAAACACAGTGTCGAAGTCATAGCCTTTTGCGTTAGGATTGGTAACAATCTTTTTCTTGCTGGGATCGTAGACTCCTTGAGTGAACCATAGTTCACCATGCTCGAACTTCTTGATCTTCTTCGTCCATGCAGTTGGGTTACCTCTGAATACATTGAACTCACCGTTTGCGAACATCAACGTACCTTGCTTGTCATTAACGCCCTTCACGTATTTCATGTCTTCGTCGACACATTTTTTATATGATGCGATCTTGCCATCCAAGTTGCCACAGTACATAAGCACCATTCCTGTAACGTCACCTGCCGCGTGGTCGTTTCCGAATACCATGCCACCGTTCTTTGGATCCCAATCTTTTCTTTTTCCTACAAAAATATCTAACAACTGAACTCCAATTGCGTCCCAATTTCTGTAGTCATATTCAACACCAGTTTTCACAATGGTGTTCACAGTAGTAGTACCACCTGTGACTGTGATGGCGTTTTCTTTGAATCTGTTGTCCTTGTTCCATTTGTTCATCCCAATAAGGTGTCTGGCTCCTGGGATATGGACTGATTTCACATCACCATCAATGTGCTTTTTAAGTTCTTTGATCACCACCTGTGCCCATTGATCCAGACCAGAGCCTGGTTTAGTGGGTAGGTAGATTGTGTAGTCTGCTAGAGCAGATGTAACCATGAACAACATTCCGGCTACTGCTGATAGTATCTTCTTCACGTTATATTCTCCTGTTAGGTCTAAGTTTATACATAATTATTTGGACAAAATCACTACAACATTCCATTCTGAGTTTTATCATTTCTTGAAAACTGTGCCATAAAGCCTCTCGTAGTTCTGCAGTTTCTGAGACAGCTCTTGCACTATCTGTCTGTATTCAGATATCTGGACTTCGTCACTGCCTTGCTGTGCCAACAGCTTTCTTATTTGTTGATCTTTCTCTTCTATGGCTACAACTAGGGCCTTGATCTGATCAGCATCAGTCATTATTTTCCCTGTCCAACGTAGGCTTTGAAAGATCTCTTCTTAGACTTGTTCATAGAGCTTGTTTTAATTCTGCTCTTGTTTGCACCTTGAGAAGTTTTCTTAGGTCTACCTTTGGTGTACCCTGTTGTTGTGTTCATTCGCATATTTTAATAATACAGTAGACAAAAAAATATGTCAAGTATATAATGTTAAATAATATTATGATCAGATACACTATTCAATGTACTCATCCCTGCAAATCCAAGTTCGAAGGTCTGTTCCCAGATAAAGAATCATTTAAGAAACAAAGAGAACAAAATATGATAATTTGTCCCATGTGTGATGGATTAAACCTGAGATTTTCCAAGATAACCACTAAAAATACCAAATCTGCTAATCAAAGGTTGACATAAACAACTTCTTCGTGTAAAATATATTTTATATGACATTGAGAATACTCTTATCAGATAAAACTCCGTGTCATTTTATTAACAACAAGGAAAAGGAAACAATATGCTAACAAGTATGTTCAATACACTTTTTCCTTCTACTAAAAAGGAAAAAACAACAATGGCAAACTCAACTCAATACGTAGTTTACACAAGAAACTTCAAGTCTAGAGCAAAACAAATTGGTGTATTTGCAGAACCGGCTTCTTCATACAAAGTAAATGGTGAAGTACACGGTGGTAAAATCAAGTTCAAAAACTTGGCTGTAAAAAACACTGCAAGAAAGACTGCTACTAACAAGTTATTATCTAAAGGTTTAGATTTTACAGTAGAGATCTTAGGTGTTGCACCTCAGGCTTCAGCTTTAACAATGAAATCAAACATTATTTCATTACTTAAAAAGTCTGGAAGAAAAGTAATTAATTACTCTGCGTAATTAATATCTAATTTAAAGGGCGGTGCTTGATTGTATCGCCCTTTTTTTGTGGCTTAAATATCTGCATGAAACAACTACACGTCGAGGCCAGCACATATTGTAATGCAAGATGTCCCCTTTGTCCTAGAAGTATATACGGATACAAGGTGGAAGGAGTGTATCCAGAGGTACACCTATCTTTAGAAAAATTTAAATTGGCACTAGAAAGATTTCCAAATAGGGAATATGTCTATTTCAACGGACACCTAGGTGATCCCATGATGAATCCAGATATTGTAGAACTTGCAAGAGCAACTGGGTGTAGGACTTCCGTAACCACAAATGGCAGTGTGGGGACTCGTGCAACATGGCAAAACTTGGCCAAGCACAACATCATAGGACGATTCAGTATTGATGGCCTTGAGGACACCAACAGCACTTACAGACAAGATGTACAATGGGACAAGATAATGGAAAGGGCAAAATGGTTTATCGAGGCTGGTGGATATGCCATATGGAAGTGGATCAAGTTCAAACACAACGTTCATCAAGAAGAAGAGACAAGAGCATTCTCAAAAGAAATGGGATTCAAAGAATTTCATGTAGAAGATCATGGAAGGAATTATGGGCCTGCACTTGACAGGAAAGGCAATATCACTCACTGGATACTACCAGCTGATGGATCCAGAGAGCCTGGAAACTATGATGTGCCGGCCGGCATAGCAAGGTACAAAGAAACACACCAGAATTTTCAATTGGAACCTAGGTTATACAATGTCAAGTGTGAACATCTGCGAGACCAAGACAGTTACATCAATGCCCTGGGACAGGTGGCACCTTGTTGTTACCATGGGTATGACATGCCAGCAAGGCCATTTGTCAAACTCGAGGATCATCACAAGCTAATGGCGACGTGGAAAACTAAAGAATGTAATCCTGTTTGTGCCGGAACTTGTGGAAAAGGTTTTTTAGATTAAAATAAATGCTTGGCGTCGTGATCTATCATTGGCCAGTGTTGTTCAACAAACCACTTTCTATCTTCTGTCATGCCTGCCTTGGCATCTCTCCATTTGTCTGAGTTTGGAGTTTTGGTGCTCTGGGTATCTAGTTCAAATGTAATTGTCCAGTGTAATGATTTGAGATCATTTGTTAATTTCCATTCCTGCCTGTAAGTATATCTATTAAAAGTTTCTATTGCCTCATCAGTCATAAAGAACTTTTTCGCAGAATTAATATCTACAAATGTTTCATTGCTAGATTCGTCTTGGTGATATATCTTGCTGAGCTTGTTTGCTTCTATTTTTGGAAATTGTAACATCTAGTAAAGACTAGAATAAATGATCTGAACTGTTTGTAGTACCTATGACCTTGTTAGCACCTGTCGTTGTCCAACCGTCGTTGCCTACAAGTGTTGCTTTTCTTGAATTGAAAGTCGTTCCCCAACCATCTGTGCCAGCATTTTCTTTGACACCAAAGGCCACTGTGTACTTCAATGATGTGGCGTTGCCATCTGCATCATTAACAAGTCCCCATTGTATCTGTGTTGCACAATCGGTAAAACAGGTCTGTGCATCTGAAGTCAGGAAAAAGTCTTTTGCATCGTCTGTGTTTGCGAAAACTGTTTTGGCTAAAACATATTTTACTCTACCATCCCAGTTGTCGTCAGTCTTTGCAGTGAACCCAGATCCACCGTTGATAGTAGATGAAAGTGCAAAGTCGCTGTACAGGTCAAAATTGTTTGCATCTATTTTTTTAGCAAAGTATGTGTTTGAATTGAGTTCTGTTGTTCCAGGCACTGAAGAGAATGTAACTTTCGTTTTGTTGACCATCCTGTGTGGTTCTGTAGTTGTTACCCTGATTGGATTGTTAAGTGTGATAGCACTTATCTCACGTCCTATGTCTGTTGATCCATCACCGTGGAATGTAGTACTGGCATCATCAGTTTGTGCATCTGATTTATTCATAATATCTAACTGAGATAATATCTGAGTGATCTTGTTGTGTACGCCAAATGTGTTGTCTGAGTTTGTCATGTACAGTATTTATTCATCTGCGCCATAATAAAATACGTTATCTGCGGGCGGATAAGAGCGCCATGGATCAAATATAGTCGTTTTATCATCTGCTGTAATTTCGTCTGTTTCATGCACCCTTACTATGACTTCCACAGGAGTGTCAAAGCCGTTTGCAAGTTGTCCACCATGCTTTTTGACATAGTATTGCACCAGCAGTGAGGATGACCCATCCACCATTTTGGTGCCTGGTTTGTATGAATCAGAAGAGAACCATATGGAATTTCCGTGTTTCAATATAGCTTTGGCCATGTTCTCTGCCTGTTTTTCTCGGGCTGTCATTATGGTTTCAAACATATCGTAACCTAGATCTAATTCTTTGGCCAACCAACGTAAAGCAATATTATCTCTGGGATGGCAGGCCCCTCCATCTCCCATGCCTGCTTTCATGTACGCAGGACTCACTATCCTTTGTGTGCTTTTAGCTAGTGCCTGTGTGACTCGGTCTACATTTATATTACCTAATTTGTGTGCAACATCCTGTATCATATTCACCAGTGCAATCTTGTTGCTAATGAATGTGTTGTAGAATATCTTCATTGCTTCGATCTCCTCCCATGTGCCAAACTCCACACGAGGGAAATCCTTGCACACCATTCCGTAGAAACTTTCCAGTTGTTGTGCCTTGTGTGCTGTTTTGTAATTGCCTTTCTTTGTGCCTATCATTATGAACTCTGGATTGATCATGTCCTCCGCAACTGTGCCCATTGCTATCAGATATGGATTGTATAACAGTTTCACATTGGTCACTAGTGGTGCCAACTCTCTCCTTATTGTGCCAGGCAACACAGTTGATATGAGAACAAGACTCTGTGTAACTCCCATGTGTTTGTTGCACTTGGTCAAAACTTTCTTGACTGAATCGTAATTGAAATCCTTTACTTGCTTGTGGCTTGTGGGTTCTCTGCCATCATATCCTTCTTCATGAGGTGTAGGCGTTGCGACAAACACTATGTCCCTATCTCTACACACATTTTCAATCGAGTCTCTTATTTCAACAAGGTCACTAGACCTATGTGCGATATCGTATCCGGCAACGTCAAAACCTTTCTCGGCGATTGCTTCAGCACAAGGCATACCCAGTTTGCCTAGGCCTATGAAACCTATCTTGGTGGCGTAAATGATTTTTCTACCAAAGAATGATTTTAGCATATGTGTAGTTATTATAGCAGATGGCTCGCTATTAGCCTAATTGGCTCGCTATTAGGTCTGTGGTATTTTGTCTATGCCGAATAGTCCGGTAGTGGTCCACCGTATTTTTTGCCTTTGATTCTCTTGCCGGCAACCTTTTTAGTAGCACCGCCAAGTTTTGCAACACGATTACCTGTGCGTTTCATTTTACCTTGTGACTTGCAACTGCTGACCCATGATGCTGGTAAGTCACGTGCTGGTTTAGAACACACACCACGTGGTGCTGGACCTATGTTCTCGTCTGTGTTGTATATTTCAAATATCTTCATAGCAAGTGTATTTAACACTAATATCCTGGCAGGGTTGGTCTTGTGCATTGTAGCATGTCGTAATAAGATGTGATAATGATAAGTTTCAATAAGGTCTAAGGTTCAGTTTAGTTCAGTTTAGTTCAGTTTAGTTGTTAAGGTGTAAGGTGTAAGGTGTAAGGTCTATAAATAGTCATATGAAGATCAACGAAATCCTTAATACGCCAAAAAAATTAGAAAACACAGGATCTAGTGCCACAAGATATAGTGCCATTCAAGGCGAACAGACACAAGATATAGTGCCACAAGATATAGTGCCAAATCATTTTGAAGGCACAACTCCGGTTGACAGCAAAATTGAATCACATCCAGATCACTCTGCAATCGCAGAAGGAGTGAGTCAGATTTTCAGAAGACAGAAAGGCAAGAAACCTACTCAGGGTTTCAGATGCACGAGCGGGCCTAGAAAGGGTCGTATCGTGGCCAAGCCTAGTACCTGTTTCCAAAAAACAGACCCAGTGAAATCTGCCAAGATAAGAAAGAAGAGACAGCAGAAGGCAAGGACGGCAGGAAAGAAACTTGCCCAAACCAAAAGATCAGGAGCAGGCTCAAAAAGATTGAAGGGCGTCCAGATCAAAAAGAAGAGCATGAAAGGCCAGTCGGTCGCTCCTAGGACAAAGGCTAGACCTATGGTGAAGTCTAGAGTGCTAAAACCAAAAAAAAGATAATTTGGTAATTTAGGTAATTTTGGTAATTTAGATCACTACTATATCTAGTAGTTGGTCTTGTCAACCCCCACTATATCCAGTATCATAATTTCTAGAAAAATTTCCTACTTTATATATACCCTGAAATTTACCAGGTTGACGCTATCCTACTCCGTGCTATACTGAATTATGAACAAAGGAGTTGAAATGCAGAAAATAGATTATACAAATAAACACGACATCATGGTAGGATATATTGACAGAAGTCAGAATATTTGTGCCGTTCAAACAGGATGGAAGACAACGCCAGAAGAGATGGCAAAAATTTTAGATAGGAAATATCCAACAAAAGAAGATTCAATCAAAGTTGTAGATTCGCCTGTTCTAATTCCTACATTTAGAAAAGAAGACTATTGGGGAGTTGAAGGATTTGGTGATGTAATTGAATCAAACCTCTCTTGGAATAAAGAAGTTATGAGAAAAAAAGTTGGTCATTTGTTCTGCCATATGACAGGAGTTTGGAAATATTCAGACAATGGTATTGACTGGACGCCTATCAGAGAAGAATTCGCAGAAGAGTTCAAGGAGGTTGCTTAATGACAGTGGCCATACAGACAAAATCCATAGACGAGATATACGAAGACATGATAGACCAATACACCAAAGGTGAATACCTAGATGGCTGTACCTCTTATGGTGAGGATGCTTTGATGGGACCGGACAAGTTCGCAGACAGATTCCAACACATCTGTTTCGGATTCGGATATCGAGAAGCGGAGATCATACCAATGAAATCAGAAATAAAAGAATGGTGCCAGGAACATTTGAGCCATTTAGAAAGTAAGTTTAGATAGATGAGAAAAAAGAAAGAATATAAACTAACCAAGAAGGATTGGATAGAGTTGTTGAACTTTTGGCCCATGACCATTGTGGTGCCCATCATGTTGATATTGATCCTATTCGGACCATGGATCATGTCGTGAGCATAACATCCATATTCGCAGGCCTGCTTTCAATATTCACAGCCAATGAGACTGTGGACATATCGCAGAAGGTCT